>Ga0315296_10001474_pt1 | contig 20597 bp, 20 predicted proteins | sample YL17G14_18_MG_FD_203921 | JGI IMG/M metagenome (GOLD analysis project Ga0315296, IMG submission 203921) | Sediment microbial communities from Yellowstone Lake, YNP, Wyoming, USA - YL17G14_18 | ecosystem: Environmental > Aquatic > Freshwater > Lake > Sediment | place: USA: Wyoming | collected...
CTTTGTTCAAAGTGATGCCTACTAGCGTGCCCGTTCTTGCCTGTTTTGTCAAGGTCCCAACACTGGCAAAAAGTTCTCGGCTAATGTGCCATTGTCAAAGTATAGTGTCAGCAGGTGCTACTCGCGCGCTTCCAGATAGTCAATCACCCATTGCGCATCAGCGATGAGCAGTGCCGCTGCCTCAGCAGTGACGTGCTTGCCGCCCTGGGCCTCCAGTTCATTGACGTAGGCTTCCAGTAAGTTGACCGCTTCCTCAATGTTACCCAGATCGAGGGCAGCCTGAGCGTTGTCCAATTTCTGGAGCAGGCTCTTCAGGATGCCAGGGTTGTCGATCCATCCCTCATCGTAGGAACGCTGGGTATCGGCAATGGTACTCTGGATAGTGGCGATCACCGTGAAGGTCACCGACGCGGTGGTACTGTTTCCAGCGTAGTCGGTCGTTGCCACCCTCAGCGTGTGGTCGCCCAGGGCTAGTGTAAACAGGTCGATTACGTCGCCATTTACCACCGGCTCACCATCTAGGTCGGCCACAACGCTGTCCACGCCCGAGGTGGCATCGTAGACGGTGAAGTCGAGGGTCAGGAAGTCTGAGTGCGGGTACTCCGCCGGCTGCGGCTCGGTGATGGTGATCTCCGGCGCAGTGGCATCGATCTTGATGACCTGCGCCTCCTCCACGTTGCCAGGGGCCTTGTAGCCCAGCCACTGCGGCCCGCTCGGATAGCCGTCCCAGGGCAAACCTACGGCGTACAGGACCTGACCATTTTCGTCTACGGCGCGGTACTGCACGGCAATGGGGCTTTCCACATCTACTTCAAAGGGCCCCGTGTACTCATTCCACGGCCCGCCGTCGCTGTTGTACTCGACTATGGCTACCCCGAAGCCACCCAGGGCATCGCCTGCAGTCAGACTCACCGTGCCGCCCGAAACATACCAGCCGTTGTCACCGGGCGTGCCGGTGAAGTCGGCCACGGTTGAGGGTGCGTCGTCGTCGAACTGCCATGCCCCATCAAAGTACCCCGCCTCATACCAACCATCGGGCCAATAGGCGATGTTGGTTGGTTGCCAGCCTATGATGTAGTCGGGGAAGCTGAAGGACAAGCTCTGAAGCTCGGTGCCGATGGCAAACGCCCCACCCCAGCCCGTGACCGCGTCGTACCAGTCATTGAACAGGCCTTTCCGGCTGACCAGTACGTACCGCTCGGGATTGAGTGGGTTGGGGTGGATGAAGGAGTAGTCGAGGGGTTTGCCCGGCTGGTCGGTGTAGGTCCGATCCTGTACCTGGATCCGCCCGGCTGAGAGCTGGAAGGGCAAGTCGCCCTCGATCTGGGCGATCACGGCGTTGTCGTCTGGCTCACCGTAGAGGATCAGGTTATAGTCGGCCATATCCTGAGCTGTTACTGCGGTATCGGCTACAGGCCAGACGATGGTCTGCTGGGACGTGGTGGGCGACCTGGGGGCTCCGGTGAAGTAGTAGTAAGGGTAAGTATTATAGGGGATCCACCAATCGCTTTCATGCCCCGGCTGCACCTTGCTGGGTGGCCAGCCGGACCCTCTCCAGTTCAGGATGAACGCGTTGTTCCACTCAGCGGCCATTTCCTGGGCAGCGCGCAGGTTGGCCGCTGTCTCCTGCGCGGTGCCGCTGGTGCCGTACACGATCAGGAACTTGGCGAGGAGGGCATCGGCGATCGGACCGCTGAGCCCTTTTTTCTTGACCAGACCACCGGGTAGCGTGTCGCTGGTTGACCAGCCTGCCACCTGGTTGGCGTCATCTAGTGAGGCGTAGAAAGTGATGCTGGGCGCGGGCGTGACGGTCAGTGTGGCTAGACCGTCAATCGTGACCTCTACGGGACTGCCCATGTCCACCAGGTTGCTGTTCAGGAACAGTGTGAACTGCACCAGATAGTCTGTCTCTACCTCGATCGTGTTAGGTGCCACGATCTCCGCGTGGAGGCGGGCCCACTTGTTGCTCTCCGAGAAGCGATCGAGTTGTACCCAGTAGGCCTGGTTATATTGCAGCGAGTTAGTCGTGTAGACGACCTCCAGCGGATCTACCACGCGGGTCTTGCCGAGGAAGAAGTTGTACACGTTGGTCAGATTGTAACTGGCGCAGTGCCCACCAGTTCCCGCGGTGACCTGCAAGTGGTCGGAGTAGCCGAACTCGTTCATCTTGTCGATGACATTCGTGGCATTCATAGACGGGTTAGTGTTGTCACCCGTGTCGTACATAATGTACAGGGGCAGCCACTTGGCGTTCTCGACCTGCCAGAGCGATGAAGCCGTCTCCAGGATGGGCTCGCGCGCCGGGTCAACGTAGTAGGGGTCCAATCTGTTGTAAGGCGAGGGGGCCTGGAAGTAACTTGCCCGGCCGATGTTGCCTGCGTGCTCATAGTACTGGGGGAAGAAGTTGCGGTAGTCAGTCCAGCCCGCACCTGGGGCTACAGCCGCCCACCGATCCGGGTAACGGAACGCCTCCCGGTAGGAGCCATGCCCACCCATCGAGCAGCCAGTCAGGTAGAGACGATCGTCGTCAACGTTGTATCCCCTCGCCTTTAGGTCAGCGATGATGTCGTACAGGTCCAGCTCGCCAACGTGATCATAGTTACTCCATTCCCGCCGACCGTCGGCGTTGACCAGGATCCAGCCGTGTGAGTTGGCCCAGTTCCTCTGGAACGAGTTAAAACTACTGCTGGCGCGCCCGCCGTAGCCGTGCAGGTGAATCACGACCGGGGCGGGGGTGCTAGGATTATAGGGAGTGGGAATCCACACGCCATATGGCTGTAGTGAGCCATCGACATCCGAAGTGTACCACCACATATAGGAATCAGCCAACGTGGGGGACACCATCCCAACGGCTGAGACCAAGATGGCGAGTACAATAGCCAGGGCCACGCGTGACCACAGAGTCTTGCTGTACATCGTGTTTTCTCCTTATGTGTTCTCTTGCACTTCCGTGCAGATATCGCGTCGGTCTTTCAAGACATGGCCTTTATTCTGAGGCTTGCTCGTTACCACCCCCTTTCGTCTGCCAAGACATGGGCTCCCACTTGATTGTACCTTCAGTATAGACCAACTCTGCGCGGAAGTCAACATCTTTTCGCCCTGCCAGCCACAACTTGAATACGAGACTGCTCCGATCTGTGCAGCAGTGTCTGGAACAGGTGCTCGGCCTGGCGTTCGGCTTCGCGCTGCTGGGCGCGCAACGGCTCGAAGTGCTTCTCCAGACCTGACAGGTCTTCGGAGACCTGTCAAGTCTAGTATACTCGTCTCCCCGTTTTGTGCAAATCCTTTCTCGTCTTGCCCTGATTGCGTACACGAGCGGGATGGGGTAAAATGGGGCCGATAGTTCAATGGCCAAGATTGGCGTCCGAGAGCTCAGAGTTCACGCTTCAGAGATCATCCGGGCGGTGCGGGACCAGGGTGCCCGTTACCTGATCACCTACCGGGGCAGGCCGGTAGGCGTACTGCTGCCGCTGGAGGAGACGGGTACACAGAAGGTGACCCCGGTGAGCGGGGAGAAGACGGCCGCGTGGGAAGAACTGATCCGGCTGGGAGAGGAGATCGGCCGGGGGTGGCAGTCGCCACTGACCAGCGTCGAATTGTTGTCTGAGATGCGTCGTTAGGAAGGAGATCCAATGGCATTGCTTGCGCTTCAACCCGGCATCATCTATGGCCCTGTGCTCTCGCGCCGTCTGGGCCGTTCCCTGGGCATCAATCTGCTCCCGGCCGACCGCAAACTGTGCTCGTTCGACTGCGTCTACTGCCACTATGGGCGGACGGAGATCAAGACGCTCTCGCCCGAGGAGCGGTATTTCCCCGGCGTGGAACAGGTGCTCGAGGCTGTCGAACAGGCGCTACGGGTGTACCCTGAAGTGGACTATATCACGTTCTCGGGCAACGGGGAGCCGACGTTGCATCCCCAGTTCCCGGCCATCGTCTCGGCCGTCCGCCGGTTGCGGGACGAACTCAGGCCCGCGGCCAGGTTAGCCATCTTGTCCAACTCCACCACCGTGCACCGGCCTCAGGTCAGGGAAGCGCTGAGCACCTTCGATGCGCCGATCATGAAACTGGACGCGGGGGACCCGGCGACGCTGGCGAGCATCAACTGCCCTGCGGCGGCGGTGCAGTTGGAGCACATCGTCGAGGGGCTGAAGGGCATTCCGGGCCTCATCGTCCAGAGTGTGCTCGTGGACGGGAAGGTGACCAACGCCAGAGGCGCAGCGCTAGAGGCGTGGCTGGCTGCACTGGCCGAGATCGGGCCGGCCCAGGTACAGATCTACAGCACCGACCGGCCCGTGCCCGAGGCCGGCGTCGAACGGGTGCTGCCCTTCGTTCTACGGCGCATCGCCGAAGAAGCCACGCAGCGCACCGGGCTGCAGGTCAACGCCTATTGGGCTCACGTCTAAACGACTGTACATTTGCGCCAACTGAATAAGGTTTTGGGACGCAGATAAACGCGGATGAACGCGGATAAGAGATAAGAATCAGCGAAAATCCGTGCGATCCGTGTTCATCCGTGTCCAATAGATTTGGCTGCGGCGGGAGGCTGCACTATGAACGAACTGGTTGAGTTGTGGGAGAAAGCGGCTGCGGCGAAGTATATGATCGCGGGCTGGCAGCAATGGGCGGACGCGGGGGAGATTTCCTCCGGCCTGCCCCAGTATCTCATCGAGCAGGCGCACGCGCGAAAGATCGGGAGGATAAAACCGGATGGGTTCTATCTGTTCCAGATCCCTGGAACGCATCATTTCCTGAGGCCGGTGGTGAAACTCAGCGAAGGGTACCGGGAAGCGATGGGACAGCGGAACAACGAGTTCTTCTACGCCGGTGAAAAGAAGAAAGGTTTCCTGATCTTTCTCGGCGAAGAGCCCCATCAGAACGAAGAGCAGTATGCCGACGCATTCTTCGACGTGGCCGAGGCATTGGGCGTCAAGAGGATAGCGGCGGTGGCAGGGGTATATGGCCCGGTGCCGTATAACAAGGAGCGCGACATCTCGTGCGTGTACAGCCTGCCGGGGATGAAGAAAGAACTGGCGCAGTACGCGTTCAGGTTTTCCAACTACGAAGGTGGCACCACGATCAGCACGTACCTGGCCGACAGGGCGGAACCGAGGGGCGTGGAGTTTTTCGCGTGCTATGCGCTCGTGCCGGCCTACAATTTCTCGACACAGTCAATGGTGGTTCATCCGGTGGCCGTAGCGGAAGATCACAAGGCGTGGTACGACGTGATGGTGAGGCTGAACCGCATGTTCGACCTGGGGCTGGACTTGTCGGACCTGGAGAGGCGCAGCGAGGAACTCGTCGCCACGTGGGACGCCAAGATCGAGCACCTGGCGCAGACGATGCCGCAACTGGGGGTGGGGGACTATATGCAGAAAGTGGATGCGGACTTTACAGAAGAACCCTCGGAGAACCTCGGCGACGTGTGGGAAGAAGCATTGCGAGATTTGTTTGGGGACGAGGGCTTATAGCCCGGCCCGTCATTCCGAGGAGCGTAGCGACGAGGAATCTCTCCTTGCGTTGGGAGATTCCTCGCTTCGCTCGGAATGACTAGATTCCTCGCTATCGCTCGGAATGACATTAGCGCATGTGGGCGCGGATCGCCAGCCCGGCCGTTACCCCGCTGAACACGTCCGACAGGACGACTTTCTCCGGCCCAAAGATGCGCCCCACCATCTCGATAAAGTAGGGAATCTGGGCCGAACCGCCCGTGCGGACGACGGTGTCAATCTCGTCCACGTGCAGGCCGGAGCGTTCCAACGTGTCCAGCAGACAGGCCTCGATGCGGCGCGCCGCTTCGGCGATGAGCGCCTCGAACTGGGAACGGGTGAGCGGTTGCCACACGTCTATGTCCTGGCCGGCGAGCCGGATGAGCGCAAAGCGCGCCGTCGAGAGTGCGACCTTGGCCCGCTCCACCTCGTCAATCAGGTGAGCCGCATAGTTGTTGACGAGCAGCGATTCGAGCGCCCGCACGCGGGCCGGGTGGCTGCCGGTAAGTTGTGCCAGTTCGAGAAAGTGCAGCGTCTCCGGCCGGTTGAGGTCCGGGATGGACTGCCAGTGGACCAATGCATCGGTATACTGGCTGGGGAAGGGGGCGGGGGACTCGCCCCAGGTGGACCCGCGCCCAAAGTGGTCCAGGAGCAGCGCCTCGATGATACGTTGGTCGAAGGCGTCGCCCGCGATGCCCACGCCGCCGGTCGCAAAGACGCGCCGCCGTCCAGGTTCGCCGACGTGCATCACCGTGACGTCGAGCGTGCCACCGCCAAAGTCGAAGATGACGACGTTCTGGGGTTTCTGGACCATCAGTTCATAGTGTAGCGCGGCGGCTACCGGTTCCAGTTCGAATGTGACGTCCCGAAAGCCGGCCATTTCGGCGGCCTGGCGCATGCGTTCCTCGGCCCGCCGGTTGTCGGCCTCCGCACCGCCGCCGACGTAGTTCACCGGCCGCCCCAACACCACGCCGTCCACGGCCTGGCCCGTCTCCGCCTCTACGCGCTGGCGCGCCTCTCGCAGGTAGATGGCGATCAACTCTTCCAGTGCATAGTAGCGGCCAAAGATCGTCGTCCCCTCGTAACGGCTGGTCAGCTCGCTCTTGAGCGAGTGCAGCAGCCGTCCCGGCGTCAGTTCGTCCACCAGCACGTAGACCTCTTTGATGAAGGTGGGCAACTCGGCGAAGGTCATCTCGATCTCGCCGACGTACTGGCGCACCATCTTGCTGGGGCGACCGACGTTCTGGCGGTAGTAGGCGTCTATCGCCTCCCGGCCGATGAAGGCCTGCTGGTCGCGGGTGACGTAGAGCGTCGAGCGCATCACTGCCGGGTCGTGGCTGGTGGGGTCGAGGGGGAAGAGGTGCACCCGCCGGCCGTCGAACACCGCCGCGCCGGAATTGGTGGTACCGAAGTCGAGACCGATGTGCATAGTTCGTAATTCGTAATTCGTAATTCGTAATTCGTCCAGGTTCTAGGGTGGGGCGGGGACAAGTGTTACGGCGACGGCGGGGTCGCGGCCGAAGTCGCGCACGCGCGTGCCCTTGCTCGAGCGCTGGTGCAAGGGAATGTCGGCCGTCGAGACGAAGGCCAACTTGCCCGAGTAGGTCAGGTAAAGCAGCCGTCCCGGGGGCTCGCACGGAAAGACACCCAGCACGTCGTAGGCCTGGATGAGCGGCTTGCCCGCGCCGCCGGGCCGTGACCGCGCCGCGAACTGCTGCATATCGCGCCGCGCTGCATCGCCCGACGCCGTCACAACCAGGACTTTGACGTCGGACGGCAGCGGGAGCGCGGCGACGACCTGATCGTCGGGTTCCAGTTCCAGCGCGACCGATCCTGGTCCCTCTATGCTGCGTTGGGAGAAGCGCACGCCCTTGCCCCAACGGCTGAGCACGAGCAGGTCGCCCTGGTCGCCGTTCACGAGCGCCACCGGCTCGTCGTTGTGGAGGGGGCTCTCGACCAGCAGGTCGCCCCGCGCCATGCGGCGGTCGAAGTCAATGCGCAGGAATTGCCGGACGTAGCCGCGGCGGGTGACGACGGTCCAGAAGCGCGGCGGGTCCGTCACGGACACGGCCGTCGCCAGCCGTTCGTCGGCCGCCATCTCCTGGCCTCCGGCGCTGGGCCAGTGGCCATCCTCGGCCAGCGCAGGGACGTCGGAGGCGCGCACCTTGAGCCCGCGCCCTGTGCTCGTGAGCAGGAGCAGTTCGTCGTGGGGGCGGGCCAGCACCAGGCTGCGCAATCCCAACATGGCCCGGCCGTCCAGCGCCGGACGGCCCTCGTCGGCCAGCCGCTGGGCCTGCGAGAGCGGTAGACGTGCCGCTTGCAGCCGGTGGGAGAGGAACACGGCGGAAGGCTCGGTGGACGCTTTGCCGTCCAAGAGGCGCTGTAACGTGGCGACTTGCTGGCGCAGCGTGCTCACCTCGGCGCTGTCGGCGGTCGCGGGGGTGCGCTGCTCGAGCCGGATGATTTCGTCGCGCAGCCGTTCGTTCTCGACGTCGAGTTCGGCCAGCCGTTTGGCCAGTTCTTCGATGATGGCCGGGGCCGCTTCCGGGTGCTTCTTCGTTTCGAGTACCCACCATTGGACGTCGCTTTTGCGGATCATGGTGTCACCTTGTCCCTGTGCCTGTGGAGGTTACGATTATATGCGGGATGGCGGGAAAGGGCAAGTAGTATGAACTGCCTGCCCTGCACCGGCCATGGAAGCGACATGAATTTAGTTGCGGTTTTCCCTCCATGTGCTATACTGATTCAGAATCAAGCCATGTGTAGAGCGTATATTGAGGATTGGAGCGAGGAGAAGGGGTTGAAGTGATGTATAGTGGTACAAGGTGCATCCGGCCGTCATGAGCGACTGCCTGCTCACGCCGGTCAAGCCCGTGGTGCTGGGCGAGGGCGCGTACGAGGACGGGCCAGAGTACCCGCTGGGGCCGATCACGCCGCTGGTCGTCCGCAAGCAGGCGTGGTGGGCGTTTCTGGCCGGGGGCTTCCACACGTACGGCCAGAACCAGATGTGGCGCATGGAACCGGGCTGGCTTGCGGCGCTCGACACGCCAGGGGCCTTCCACATGGCGACCTTCAAGCGGATCGTCACCGCCAGGGAGTGGTGGAAGTGGGTGCCCGACCAGTCGGTGTTCGTCAACGGCCCCGGCAGCGGGCCGCACGTGAACGCGGCGGCCCGTTCGGTGGACGGCGATTGGATGATGATCTACCTGGCGGGCAAGGGCGACGTGACGATCCACACCGACAAGATCATCACGTCCGCCCAATGCAAGGCCACCTGGTTCGACCCACAGACGGGGGAAGCAAGCGAGGCGGGCACGTTCCCGACCGGCAACCTGGGGACGGGCACGTTTCCGGAATGGAAAAACCAGACGTTCAGGCCACCGTCTACCAGCGAGGATGCAGTGCTGATCGTTGAGGCCTGTTAAGCGGGGGCAGGGTATGCAAAGTCTCATAGGGTTGGTAGGGTTGGCGCTGCTCTTTCTTCTGGCTGCCTGCGGCAGTCCATCCAGCCCTACACCAACCCCCGCCACGACCACGACGCCGGCTGGTGTCCTCACGCCAGTCCCGGCCAGGACGCCGACGGCTCTACCTACCTCCACGCCGCCAGCCCCTGCCACCCCACAGCCCCTCCTTCCGGCCGCCGTTTCTCAGCCTACGCCGGCCCCCACGCCTTTTCTCGACACACAGGAGATCATTAGCGCTGTCATGGGGACGGGGACGGGCAAGCAGTGGGCTCACTACGTCGTCGAAGGCAGTTTCACCGAGCCTGACGCCGACGAGCGGCTGGCGCTGGTGGGCAACATCGGCGAGTATAACGAGGTGCGCTGGGTGGTGATCGGGCAGGCGGACGATGCCTGGCGGCTGCTCGGCACTTCCGAGTGGCTCGGGTCCGGCTTCGATGCGCCTCCCTCTTCGTATCTTCCGCCTGAGTTGCTCGACTTTGACTACGATGGCCGGTATGAGGTGCTGAACCACTATTTCAAGATGCAGTGGGGCTGGACGACCTCCGCCGATGAACTCTATCGCTGGGATGGCCGTGGGCTGGTTTCTGTCTGGAGCGCGCCGATGCTCGTGGACAACAGGATGGCGGACAACCAGGATGAGCCCCTGTCGTACAGGAAGGAATACCAGGCAGAGTGGGAGTGGGTAAACCTGGACGGCCGAGGGGTGGACGAGATCCTGCTGCGCGAGCGCGCGGCATTCTACGTGCCGGGCGAGGGTGGGTACGTCGCAGACGATGCGCCGAGCGTGGGCGAGGAGAGTGGGGTGCTGGCCTTCCGCTGGGATGGGGAAGCCTTCCGGCCCTATGCACCTGACGGCCCGGATGCCACCTTCGCCTACGTCAGCGCGGGCGAACTATGGCTGTGGCAGGACGATGCTGCCCGCCCGCTGGGAGCAGGGAACGTCCGGGAAGTCTACTGGGCTCCGGACGGCCATCGCCTGGCCTGGTGGGCCGGGGCACCCGCTGGGGGTACTGCGCAGGGAGGCGTGCTGGGGGTTTACGATCTGACGGCGGGGACGCGGCGGGAGTTCTCGCTGGGTGATGCGCCGTCGGCGCTACGCTGGATGCCCGATGGCCAGGTGGCTTATGCGCTGCCCGGCCAGGTGCCTGCGCTGCTCGATCCCAGGACCGGGCAGCAGGAGCCGCTCCCGGTTGCGTCCCTGGGGGTCTGGTCTCCCGATGGGAAGCGGATCGCCTACGTGCGCGATGGGAGTCTCTACGTGTACGATCCCGCGACGGGCCAGGAACAGGCGCTGGCCGTAGCGCCGGTGGGGGTGGGAACAGCAGGGCTTTCCGTCCTCCCGGACGTGGCGTGGTCGCCCCGCGGCGATTGGATTGCCTGCGATCTGGCGAGCGGCGATCGCGCGTGGATGGGGCTGGTCGCCTCCGTCTCCTCGAGGCCGGTCAGTGCGCTCGATCTCCTGGAGACGTTCGAGGGGCAGCCGGCGGGCAGGCTCCAGTTTGCCTGGTCGCCCGACGGGGCCCGCCTGGCGGTCCTGACGAGCGACCCGCACCTGGGCCAGCAACCAGTTGTCCTGTACCTGGCCAGCATGTTTTTGTGCGAGGGCAATGCTGCTCCCGTGGGGCGTCCCGAATGGCAGAAGGTGCTAGAACTGGAGCCGGTGACCCAGACGGTGAGGCTGGCCTGGTCGCCGGATGGAAAGCGGGTGATACTGGCGGCAGGGAGCGGGGTCTGGGAAGTGACGACGGTGGGAAAGGCGACGCTGCGCCAGCGCTTCGCGTTCCCGGACCCGGCGTGGCAGGCGCTGGAATGGGTAGCGGACGGGAGCGGGTTCCTGGCCGGGCTGGAGAGCGTCGGCGAGGGGCGTCTCTACTGGTTCCCGGCCGATGGCAGCGAACCCGTATTGCTTCTGGCTGGGCCGCTCGACGTTGCACGTTGGGCTCCCCCGGCCAGGGAAGTGCAGCCGAGTAGTGTGGCACAGCCTGCCATGGTGCTGGTCGAGTACACGAGTGACAGGTCGCTCTTGCACTTTATCGGCGAGGATGGTGCAGACGTCGTCGTGCGGGCGCGAGGGGTGGACCGCTACACGTCGTTGCGGGTCGGTGGCGGACGAGTCTACTACGATACGTACTACACCGACCGGAATGGGATCGGCTCGCTGCGTGTTTCGAGCGTGCTCGGCGGGTGTCATCCGCCGTTGGTGAGCGGGAGCGGCGGATGGCTGGCGTGGCTGTGCGACGATGGGTTGCCGGACTTGAGCGCGATGATCAGCGGCACGGCGGAAATTCACTTCCGGCTGGTCGTCACCGATGGGGATGGGCGCAACCCGCGGCAGGTGTGGAGTCACACCGAGCAAGGGCCGGACTATCGGTCCTTCCACCCGGTGAGTTGGCGGGAGGACGGAGCGATGGTGTACCTGTCACGGCCACAGTATGGGGCGGCGTGGGCATATTTCGACTATAACCCTGGGATTCTGGCGCTTGACGTGAACACAGGACAGGCGACGCAGATCGGCGACCTGGTCGCCATTCACGACGGGCTGGTCAGCGGCGATGGAACCTGGCTCGTCCAGTCCCGGATTGGGGAGGAGGCGGGCGAAGGGGCCTCCGTCGTCTTGCGCTCGCTGGTGGACGGAACGGAGCGAACGGTCGCGTGCGCGGAGGGGACGGAGGTGACCGGTGATTTCTCGTTCTCACCGGACAACGCCTGGCTGGCCTGGCGGGAGTGGGGAACGGAGGCGGGGGTAGCCAAGTTCCTGGTGCGCGCGGTGCGCATCCTCGACGGTGAGCCGTTCACGGTGCACGGGGACGTAGAGGCGGCTGCGCCGCGCATCGGAGGCTGGCTGGCGCAGGATGACCTGGTGCTGGTGTATCCGGTGCAGGAGGATGGCACGGGCGGATACAGCACCGTCGTGACGCTGCCGGAAACCGGGCCGGGGGGGTTCTTGTCACCGTATGAATTCCTGGGGGTTTTGAGCGGGGGGCAGTAAGAACTCGTGGGAACTCGTGGGAACTCGTGGGAGCTTGCAAGCCCCCCGTATGCAAGCCCCCCACGCCGTGGAAAATGAACAATGTCCCAATGAACAATGAACAAAGTGGGGGGTTCCGTGACGGCTAACCCAGGCGCTGTTCCTTGACAAACAATTCCTTCGGGCTATAATGGCGGCGTTTGGCCCGCTAGCTCAAGTTGGCAGAGCAGGGGACTCTTAATCCCTTGGTTGCAGGTTCGAGTCCTGCGCGGGTCACCTGTCTGTGTGCCGCCTGGAGGTCGGGTGGTGGGGGTAGACCCCAGCCCGGCCCTGGCTTGTAGAATGCCCCGCCACTTGTGGCGGGGTTTTCTTTTTTGACGTGTATTCTCTCATTCGGTCAGAATCTCCACCTGTACGTTCATCCCCGTCTGCAGGTTCAGCGCGGTGGGCTCCAATGAATCAATGAACAATGAATCAATGAATCAATGAACAATGGAACAATGAATCAATGAACAATGGAACAATGAATCAATCCTCAAATAGCTCGCTCACGTTCCGGGTCTCGACGCACCAGCGAGACATGTCGAGCAGTTCGACGGCCGGCGTGCCCGGCGCGGCCCACTCGCCTGTTGCAATGAGCACGGCGGAGACGACGCCATCGAAGGTGGAAAATGAACAATGTCCCAATGAACAATGAACAAAGTTGCAATGAGCACGGCGGAGACGACGCCATCGAAGGTGGAAAATGAACAATGTCCCAATGAACAATGAACAAAGTTGCAATGAGCACGGCGGCGACCGCGACGGCGTACTTGCGGTCGGCGGCGTGCAGGTTGTATTGGGCCAGCGTCACGTCGTAATGGTCCTGGGCCTCGGCCAGTGCGCGGGCGGCGGGCGATGAGGGTGCCCAGGTGTGCGTGCGCGGGTCGTCCAGCACCTTCTCGTACGCGGATTGTGCGTCCGCCAGCGCCCGTTCGGCCTGTTTCAGCGCCGCGCGGTCAATGACGTCCTGATTGGTGCGCTGGGCGGCGAGGGTGTGCGCCTGGGCCAGCGCAGCCTGCGCACTCGTGATGGCCGCCGTCGCCGCCAGCACCTGTTCCGGGACGGGCGTAGCCTGGAACAATGGAACAATGAATCAATGAACAATGGAACAATGAATCAGTTCTGCGCCCCTGGGCGTGCAACGCAGCGATGACGCTCGCGGCGTTGTCGAACAGGTCAACGTCGTACATCGCGCTCGAGTGCGGTGGCGTCGAGCGCGGCCATAGCCTGCCCGGCCTCTACGTTCTGGCCGATCTCGACGGCGACTGACTCGACGAAGCCCTCCACGCCAAAACTCAGTGCCACCTGGCGGGCAGGCAGCAGCACACCGTTGGCGGTGATGCGACCGGGAGCCGATCGGGACAGCAGGCCGGTGTTCGGCGTAGGAGTCGGCGCGGGAGGTGCACCTGTACCTGCGTTGCACGCTGCCAGGCTTATGATCAGCATTCCCAGGAGCAGGCAGATTGGCTGGACGCGGATAAACGCGGATGAACGCGGATATTTCTTCATTGTTTACCTTCTTTCAATCACCGCTACCGGATCTAGCCGGCGCAGCATGCGGGCGATCGTGCCTGTGCCGGCGATGACGACGACCAGCGGAATGGGCAGCGTGAACAGCCAGGGTGTCAGGTTGCCAAAGTCCAGGTGCAGGCCCCGAGGCGCGTAGACGACGGCCTGGAAGATGATCAGACCGACAACGCACACCGCGGCCCCAATCAGCCAGGCAAGGCCGACCATACTCCCCACCTCCTGCGCCGTGCGGGAGACGAGCCACGGACGGCTGCGCCCCGCCGCGTGCAGGATGCCAAACTCCTCCTGACGCTGCGAGAAAAAGATATAGTTCAGGGCCGCCAGGGCGATAGCCGCGACCGCCGCGATGAGGCTCTCGACCAGCGCAAACAGCACGACCATGTCCAATGCTATCTGCCGAAACAATCGCTCCCGGGCGCTGTAGGTGTCCACCCCGATCTGATTTGAAGCGACGCTCCCCTCCAGCCAGGCATCCAGCTCGGCCTTGCGTCCGTGGAAAATGAACAATGTCCCAATGAACAATTTCCACCCCCAACTGGCTCATCAGCACGGGCAAATCGCTCTCGGACACGCCGCAGACGTTGACGCTTTCTCCCCCACCCGGCGGCACGAGCGCCTGCAACCCCAGCGAATCAATGAACAATGAATCAATGAACAATGAACAATGGGCGTGGCTGCTGCGTAGCCATCGCCGGGATGACGCGCGCGACGGCCGGGTGGCTGCGGATCTGCGCCGTCGTGCCGGGGTCGAGCGTGCGACCCGCCAGCGGCGTGACCTCGCTCACGTAATACAGATACTCGTGGGCCGGTTTCATCGCGTCCAGTGACGCCGAGGTGAGGAACACCGGGAACGCCACGCCCATGATCATCAGCGCCATGCTTGCGACCAGCATCGTTCCCCGGCGAGGATGGCGCTGGTAAAAGGTGCGGGACGACAGCGGCCGGGTAGACGAGCGGCGCACCGGCCGGCGGCGTTCCCCCGCCTCCATGCTGAGCTTTCCCCGCTCAATGATGGCGACCGGATCGAAGCGGGCGAACGTCCGCCAGGCGCTCCAGGCCGTCTGTGCGATCACCGCGGCCGGCGCGGGCAGGGCAAACCAGAACGGTGCCAGGTTCCCCAGGTCGAGTTCCATCCCCCGGGCGTAGTACAGCGTGGAGTTGAGTCCATACAGCGCCGCCAGGGCGAACCCCACACCCGCGATCCAGCCCGCGAACGTCACGAGGGCCGTCTCCAGCGTCAGGCGGCCGACGATCCGCCTGGGCTGATACCCCGGAATAATGAATCAATGAACAATGGAACAATGAATCAATCCGGTTGATCACCCCGATTACCAGCGCGACAATCAGCGCGACGACGCAGCTCACCACGCCGAAGATGAGGTACAGCCCGCGGCGAGCCATGGCGACCAGCTGGGACACTTCCCGGAACGTTTCCGTCTCCGTGCGGGCGGAGGTGATGGTCGTTTCTAAAAACCCTTCCACCGCCGCCTGGCGGCCGGCCTGTGCGACGACCAGCAAGCCCACCGGACGCGGCGCGAACTGCTCGTGGCTCGCCAGGTACTCGTAGGATAGAAAGCCTATCTTGAGGTTCCGCCCTGTTTCGACGGTCGGGTCTGTCTTGGGCCAAGGCCCTGAGCCTGTCGAAGGAGCCTGCCCTGAGCCTGTCGAAGGGGCAGCCAAAGGAACCTGTTCCAGAATGCCTACCAACACCAGGGGAGCCGGAATCGCCCCGTAGTAGTCCTGGCTGACGGAGCGGTCAATCGCGTCGCCGAGCCGCAGCCCCAGCACGCGCGCCGTCACCTCCGAGAGCACGATCTCGTTGGTGCGTGGCGCGAACATCCGCCCTTCCTTCAGCCGCAAACCAATGTGCGCGATCAGGTATTGCGCATCCTCCTGGGACACCCCGGCCAGGCGCACTGAATCAAGGCCGATCAGCGTCGGCGCATTGATGTGCGGGCCATTGTCCAGGACCACGCGCGCCACGTCCGGGTGAGTCTCGATCTGCGCTACGACGCCCGGCTCCAGCGCGTCCCCGGCAGACGGGTACACCCGACTGACTTGGGTCAGGTAACTGGAGCGGGCGCGCATCGGGATCGAGTCCAGCACGCTGACCATGACGTAAATACCCACCGTCGCCAGGCAGACGATGGCAATCAACAACTGAATCAATGAACAATGGAACAATGAATCAATGAACAATGGAACAATGAATCAATGAACAATGGAACAACAATGTACTCCGCTTGTGGCGGAGATGGTAGATCAGGGGCGATAAAGGGTTTTTCATACGATCACCTATTGTGAGCCATGCGCCTGTGTGGCGTTCGCCAGCCGGTCTCTGACACTGGCGATCTGTCCATCGCGCAAAGTGATCACCAGGTCGGCCTCGGTTAGAATCTCCGGGTTGTGCGTCACGGCGATCAGGCTGCCCTGCTCGCGGTAGCCGCGCAGCAGCGCCATCACCTGCAAGCCGGTGTGCCGGTCGAGCAGGCCCGTCGGCTCGTCGGCGAAGATCACGCGCGGGCGGTGGATCATGGCGCGTGCAATCGCCACCCGCGAATCAATGAACAATGGAACAATGAATCAATGAACAATGGAACAATGAATCAATCCGCTGCCGCTCACCGCCGGAGAGTTCGTAGGGGAAGCGATGCAGCTTGTCGCCCATGCCCAGGTCGGCCAGCAGCGACTTGGCCTGCTCAGCGTGGGCCTTGTCCTGCACCGGCGCGGCGACCATCACGTTTTCCAGCGCAGTGAGGTAATTGATCAAAAAGTGCTGCTGGAAGACGAAGCCGAATTCGGTGCGGCGCAGGGCCACGCGTTCGCGCTCCGGCATCTTGCCGTAGGCGCGGCCGTCAAGATAGATCTCGCCTTGCGTGGGACGGCGCAGCCCGCTCAAGAGATATAGGAGCGAACTCTTGCCTGAACCCGATGGCCCCAGGATGCCGATGAATTGATGATCCTCGATGGTGAGCGAAACATCGTGATAGGCACACGTCACGTGATGGCCGTGATGACCGCCACGTTTCAACATGACACTGTTATGGTCACGCCTACGACAAAAGGCCAGGAGCACTGCTACAACATAAGTGCCAGAGTCCATAGGTCAAGGTGACGTTGACTTCCCGTCTCGAGTTCGGTATAATAAACTCGACAAGTGCACCGGTGCAGCAGACAAGCCCAGAACAATGAACAATGAGTCAATGAACAATGAACAATGGCGAATCGGCAATTCCGCAAAGTCAAACGCCACCACTGTGGCCATTGCGTTACGCGCCCTGTTGGACAACACCCCCGATATCCGGCTGGTGGCCGAGTCACGTCGAGGCAGTGAGGTAGCAGCGCTGGTGCGCCGGACGCGACCAGATGTATTGCTGCTCGACTTGTTCATCGAGCCCGAGTTCGACGCTCTATCGGTGGTGCGTGATCTGCGAGCGGATTTCCCCGATCTGAGGATTTGCCTGCTCAGTGCGTACCTCGAGCCATTCCTCGTGCGCCACCTGCTGCAGGCCGGCGTCGAATCAATGAACAATGGAACAATGAATCAATGAACAATGGAACAATTCGCGGATCGACAGCATCGTGCGCGATCTGGCCGATGGACGGATCTACCTCAGCCCCCAGGCCTATGAGGCACTGGCCCAGGCCACGCGCAGCGAGGGGACGGAGCAGCCGCTGTCTGAGCGCGAGGTCGAGGTCCTACGCCTGGCTCAGCGCGGCTTGCCCAATCCGCAGATTGCGCAGGCACTGCACATCTCGCCCGGCACCGTACGCAATCATCTCTCTGCCATCTACCTCAAGTTGGGCGTCCACAGCCGGTATGAGGCGCTGCAGGTGGCTGTGGAGCGGTGTCTGATCTGACTCGTGGGAACTCGTGGGAACTCGTAGGAACTCATAGGAACTGGAGCGATGGATGTCAGCGTCGAGTGTGTGGTGATTGGCCTGGCGGTGGGGTGGGGCACGCTGGCGCTGGGGTATCTGGTCTGCCGGTGGGCGCAGGGGTGGTGGCGGGTGTGGCGGTACGGCGCGCCGGTTGACCACGGTGGTCTTCTGGTGGAATATGGCCGCAGGATGACCGGGGCGCTGGACCGGCAGGCGCTGGGACAACTGCTGACGGTCGAACTGCCGCGCGTGTTGGGAGTAGAACGCGCGGCATTGTTGTTGCCGGAGGCGCACCAGCTCGCCGCAGTCGGGATGGACGACCTGCGTATGCCCGTCAGCAACGCCGCCGTGCGCTGGGTGGCGTCGGCAGGAGAGGCGCAGCGAGCGGAGCGGGGGCGGCTGCGCGAGTTGATCCGGCAGGGACGCGCCGGCCTGGGTTGGACGCAGGTGTGGGTGCCGCTGATGCGCGGGGCCGACCTGAGGGGCCTGTGGCTCCTGGGCGCGCGGGACGGCAAACTGCAATACGCGCCCGAAGACCTGCGTTGGCTGACGGCGGTGGGCCGCCAGGCAGCCGTTGTGCTGGAGGCGATTCACTATGCCGAACAGGAGCGACTGGCAGCCGCCGAGATGCGGACGCTCTACCACCAGGTGGTGGCGGCACGGGAGGGGGAGCGCGGAAGGCTGGCGCGCGAATTGCACGACGGCGTGTTGCAGGACCTGTGCGCCGTGACGCGCGACCTGAAAGCGTTGGAGACACAGGGCAGGGCCGGGGAGGAGTGTTTTGTGGACCTGGCGGCGCGCTCCGGCGAGGCGGTGCAGGCGCTGCGCGCGATCTGCAACGGCCTGCGCCCGCCGCTCCTGCAAATTGTTTGTCAAGGAACAGCGCCTGGGTTAGCCGTCACGGAACCCCCCACTGCGTGGGGGGCTTGCATCAAGACCTGGTCCCTGCGCTCAGGGCGTTGGTCGAAGAGCTGGACGCACGCTCTTCAGCGCCGATCCACATTGACGTCACGGCCGATGAGCTGCATCTGCCCGACGACGTGGCGCTGGCGATGTTCCGTATCACGCAGGAGGCGCTACACAACGCCATACAGCACGCCGATGCCTCGGAGATCGCGGTGCGGCTGACGCAGTACCCCGACCGGTTGCGGCTGACGGTGACCGACGACGGGCGGGGCATTGCGGGCGGAGTGGAGCCGGCGCGCTTCGTGGCGCAAGGGCACTTTGGGCTGGCGGGGATGCGCGAGCGAGCAGCGATGATCGGGGGCAGGCTGGACGTGCAGACGGCAGTTGAGTATGGGACGGCCGTGATCCTGGAAGTGCTGCGCGTTTGATGCATTGTGTCTGGACGCGGATGAACGCGGATGAACGCGGATTTTGCTTCATTTTGTCTGGACGCGGATGAACGCGGATGAACGCGGATTTTTTCATTTTGTCTGGACGTGGATGAACGCGGATGAACACGGATTAAGGGCAGGCCGCTCGGTAGGCGTCCAGGTCGCGGTTTTTCAGGATGGCGTTCAAGTGCAGCGTGCTGGCCTGCGGGCAGACCTGGCTGAGGAACTGGTTGGAGGTGAGCTGATCGGTGTATTCGGCGGCAAAGACGGCTTTCCCAGCGGCAACGAACGGGGCCACCTGGTCGCACCAGTCGTCGGCAAAGCAATCTTCGGCCATCGCCCAGTCAAAGTACGCCAGCAGGTCCTCGGCCTGCTCGCCGTCGTTCTTGAGGCCGATGGACAGGCCGCGCGCGTGGGCTTCGTTGGCCAGCCAGACGTTGTAGTTGAGTTGGTCCTGGTAGGTGAGCGGGAAGCCGGTGTCGTTCGTATAGCCGTCAACGTTGTCCGGCTCGAGCGCGTCGAAGCCTTTGGCCTGGCACTGAATCAATGAACAATGGAACACTGAATCAATGAACAATGGAACAATGAATCAATGAACAATGGAACAATGAATCAATTCTGCGCCCCTGGGCGTGCAGCGCAGCGATGATGCTCGCGTCGTTGTCGAACAGGTCAACGTCGTACATCACGACGTCGAAGGACTGGTCAACGGGCGGGCCGGCCAATTGCCACTGCCAACTCGTTTTCAGGGGCGGCCTCCAAATCGAAGATGGGGTGGAAGACGCGGCTTTGAGGACGAGTGGCAGGTAGACCCAGTGGTCTGGCGGTGGGCCTACTTCGTACGTGCCGATGTCGTAAGCGGCGGTGCCGTCTTCGTCGCCATCGTAGGGCCGGGGACGGCCGTCGTAATCGTCGCTGGGCGCACCGGTGGCGGAACCCTGGTCTATGGAACGACCTTATCTACGGCAATCTGAAACGACAGGTTTTGACTGAAGATGTTATTGCGGATCACGACGTTCTCTGCCTCTGGATTCCCCACGACGATGCCGCCGCCCCATTCTGTCCAGCCGTTGTTGTAGAAGGTGTTGTTGATGATGATGATGTCCGTCATAGGGTGGCTAGAGGATAGGTCTGGGCAACAAGAGGATATCCCAAGCCCCAGGTATCGGTTGTGGTAGGCAATGTTGTTGTAGACGCGGACGTCTTCGAGCAGGCCACCGGCTTCGGAAGCCAGCGAGAAGCCGTTGTTGTTCGCTGAGTCGTGGACGACGTTCTGGAAGACGTCAACGTTGAAGGTGTGTTTGTCCCAGGCATCCACGTAGATGCCGACGGCCTGGGTGCCCTGCACGTGGTTGCGGTATACCTTGCCGTTCGAGGAGCCATCCTTGACGTCAATGCCCTCTTTGTCGCACTCGTCAATGTGGTTGTTCTTGACTTCGAACGTATCGGTGCCGGCGACGGTCAGGCATTCCTGGAATCCGTTAACAATGAATCAATGAACAATGGAACAATGAATCAATCCTCAAATTCTTCCGCACGATCCTGACGTTCGGATGCTCCGGTGGCAAGAACTTCTCCAAGATACGCAGCGCACGCCCCCCTTACCCCCCTATAGGGGGGATGGGGGGTAGGCTGTGTTATTGACGCGGATGGCGACCTTGGGATGGTCGGGGCCGAAGGTGCGCTCGTCGATTGCCAGCGCGCGCTCGAAGGCTGCCCGCGCGCTGGCCAGGTCTCCCAGGGCCGCGCGGTACTCCCCCTACCCCTATAGCGGAAAGTAGCCGCTCTTGCTCCGGCGGAAGCAGGGAGTCGCTCCACAGCCAGGTGGTGGGCGAGAGAAGCCCATTCAACCTCTCTGCAGGCAGGCGGGAACGGCCGGTCTGTCGAG
>Ga0315296_10001475_pt1 | contig 20595 bp, 25 predicted proteins | sample YL17G14_18_MG_FD_203921 | JGI IMG/M metagenome (GOLD analysis project Ga0315296, IMG submission 203921) | Sediment microbial communities from Yellowstone Lake, YNP, Wyoming, USA - YL17G14_18 | ecosystem: Environmental > Aquatic > Freshwater > Lake > Sediment | place: USA: Wyoming | collected...
AAATATCTCAGCTACAAATTGCCAAATACAAATCCCCCCGTTTCTATACGATTACCATTGCTCCATATCAGACTTTGTTGTAACAAAGAGACTCTGAGAACTATCGGACTTGTCGATTCTGGCTTGACACACAAATAACTGAAAAGAGAGAAATAGTAGACGCAAGAAAAGTGTTAGCTCAGGCTTCTAGCATATCCAAGACAAGACCTATGGCAGTTGTAACAGACGGATTGAGAGCCTATCAAGACGCAATACCAAGAGTTCTACACAATGAAAGCTCCTAGAACTGAGCATGTGAGAATACCAAACATTAGAGACCGCTCAAACAACAACATGATAGAAAGATTGCATGGCACTATTAGGCAGAGAAACAAGGTTATGCGAGGACTCGATGACATGGAAACAGCACAGACAATGATGGATGGAATGAGAATTTACTACAACTTCATCAGGCCACACACAGCACTAGGTGGAAGAACGCCAGCGCAGAAAGCGGAAATCGATGTTGATTCATGCAGGAATTGGCTATCTCTAATAAGAAAAGCCTCTAAACACAGTATATGTTAGATGTGGTTAGGCGCCCTTTACGGCTAGAGGTCTCCTATGTAAGATTCCTATTCATTACGTTGGGATTCCGAAAGTCACCAGAATCTATCAATCAATTTTCTCCACGACCCCTTATCAACCGACAACTACACAGCACAGAATAAACAATCTTAAAAGCAACAGAACCCCTTATGACGCCCCATGGAAGGTAATGTGACAATGATTAAGAATGTCGATGTAAAACTGTCTGGAAAGAAAGGAAGCCACAATCTGCAAAGCGTTTTAGTGGTGGACTCTGCATACACCTTTGTCAGCAGGAAAGTCGCTAGCGAAATCTGTGATCATTCCGAAATAAAAACGATGACAGCTTCATGGACTCCAATTAAGGTGGATGTTGCGTCTGTTGAAATAGAAGTAAAAAACAAGAAGAAGCGAATCTCTGTCATCATCTTGGATCTACCAAATACCTATGTTGGTACGGGAACACTTGCTGAACTCGGAATACAAAGAACCCACAATTAACAAGGTTTTAATAAAGCATTTTATAGTAGGCAACAGTACTCTAGTAGGTAGAGGACTATGGGAACCTCTGAACAAGACATAGTTTTACCAGAACAACAGCAGATTAAGGAATTCATTGAAGCATTTATTGAGTATTTGAAGAGCATGGGTGCTTTCGCCAAAAAAATCGGAGAAACTGAGCAGAAATATCCTCATGCTTTTCAAATGATGGCGCAAATGGCTTCACCTGAAAACATGGCCAACTTGATTTCCAAAGCTCCAGCAGAAATTGTTGCCAAAATGCTCGAATTTATACTTAGAGCAAGTAGCTTGACTGCTAGAATGCAGAAAAATCTGAATGCCCTAAGCGCTGATGAGAAAATTCAACTTGGAAATGAATTGATCAAACTCGCTGAAAATGTTTCCGAATTAATGAGAAAAGCAGAGGAAACAAGCGCAGAACAAAAGGAAGAAAAGGTGGAAAAGGTAGAGGAAGCGTAGATGTATCGATTGTTAGATGTATCTTTAGCTCTTCAAAATCTGGACCTAGGGAAAACAGCGAGCGCTATTCTCATAAAGAGCTTCTCTTTTGTGGAAGGTTTTTTTGGCGATACTACAGAGGCATCGCCGAGTTTTATCGCTAGTGCAGTCTTGGAAAACTCGTTAAAGCAGCTTATTCCGAAGGAAATGACCCCTGAAGTTACAGACTATTTGGCAAGAACAGCTTTGCGATCTATTGTAGGTCTTTCGCCAATCGATATTGGTAGTAGAGATAAGGATGCTATAATTAAGTTGAAAGGTTCAATATCATGGTTGACTCAGAAAAAGATAGACGTGACAGAGATTATCAGAGAGATGCGGGAATGCTAAGTGAGTACGCCTCCGTTAGCGTATGTTGACACTAACATTTTTATCTCCTACGCTTTGGGCGAAGAAAAGAGTGATGATTTTCAAATCGTTGAGAAGTTTTTTGAGGAAGTTTCCAAAGGTAAGTACGTAGTACTAGTATCTAATTTTGTCTTGTCTGAGACGCTACATGCACTAAGGAGAATCAAAACTGAGGAGGCTTTAAAGGAAACAAGAAACGGGGTTACTAGGCAGGAATTGAGAAACATAGTCAATTCTGCAGAGTTCAGAAAGGCAATCAACGACAAAAGTTATGAAGCATTTAAGGTGATAATCGGCTTTATAACGAGTGACCCAGACCATTTCAAGCTTGCAGATCTCAAAACAAACTATTCAGAGGAAATGTTTTCACAAGCCTTAAGAACATTATCTGGATGTTTGGGAGAATTTAGAGTTTACCCTATTGACTGTCCTAAATGCGATGCTGAGCTTGATTGCACTCAATGTGGCGTTGACTGCAAAATCGTTTACAAGTCATTCAATGCCCCTGATTTAACCCACCTTTTGATGTCGACAAGCCTAGGATGCAAGTATTTGTTCACAATGGACAAGGGATTCTCCAAAATTCCAAGATCTCAATCACAGAGTGAGATCAAGGTTCTGTCTCAAGAGGCGTAACATACCTAGATTTCAACTAGAAAATGTTAAGCGCCTTTGGTTAACAAACTTCTTTAAGCGCCTAAGAGTTAACAGAACCAACGAGCGAAATAGTTTCAAGTTGCAGTTGGGCAAATTGTGATTGTTTGAGGTAAATGGTGGATTGGCTAGCTGAATGATTCTTCTTCCCTCCCCCTTCAAGCTCCATCCACCATTCTCCTCAAGTCCTGTCTTGATTGCCCCGCGGGCTGTCAAGATGGTCTTCTTTGGCTTGCGTGGATTTGGTTATTGCTGATTCGATGGGAATTGAAGCTTGAGAGCATCTCTGTGTGCGTGATGTCTGACTGAGATGTGGTTGGGAGTTGACGCTGCCTGTTTCTTGGGGAGACCTGTAGAACTGCTAAGGGAAGCATGCGCTCTGGAGAGACGCTTTGAAAGATAGCGCGTGCACGAGTTTGAGCAATCATTAAATGTCATAGGAGACAATCAGGACTGAAGTGTTATACGGAGCATATGCCGATCAGGACATAAGGTAGGTTCCGGAAATGGGTGTGAGCAAGGGGAAACAGGATAAGCATTTTCCCGTCTTTGCGAATGATAACATTTTCAGAAGGCTGTTCAGTAATCCAGAAGAGTATTGTTCTTTCGTCACGAGCGGTCAGGTGGTTGCTGACCTTGGTTGTGGTCCAGGTTTCTACACGCTTGCCTTGGCTGAATCCGTTGGTTCTGAAGGGAAGGTCTATGCAGTTGATTCGGATGAGAAGGCTATTCGAGCGTTGGAGAAAAAGGCGAACAAGCGCGGTTACCGCAACGTCGAAGCGCATGCTTCGTCTGCCTCTGATTTGAGCTTCATAGGGGATGGGTCGGTTGACTTTGTTCTTGCCAATGGGTTGTTGTGTTCCATGGCGCCGCAATATCACGTGTCAGCTGTGAGCGAGGTGAAGCGTGTCCTTAAGCCAACGGGCACGGCGTACCTCAGTGTGGCTAGGGGTTTCATGAGTTATGTGGATCGGGCGGAGTGGGGGCGGATACTTGAAGGGTTCACGGTCAAGCGGAGGGGCGGGGATGGTTCCTCTTGGCTCTCTGACAGGTGGGCAGTGGTCTCCACAAAGCAGACTTGAAACGCGCGCCCATTGAATCAAGCAGATTGTGATCGTGGGGAATGAAAGTGAAGAATGAGAAGCGCCTCAACTCGTTGGAGCTCAGATTTGCTCGTCGTGCCGAAGATGATTTCGATGAGACCTTGAAGAAGCACATGGAGCTTCATGAAGGCGTATGTCTCTTTGACTTGTTGAAGTTTTTGTATCAGTCGTCTCTAGGATCTTTCCATCTGCTTGAGGTGATGAGTGAAACCGAGTTGCTGAATTGGATAAGAAAGAGTTTGGAGAATACGCGACCTTCGGCTGGGGCTTTAGTGGAAGAGCTGTACGGCAAGAAATGGGTTAGACTGGATTTCGGACCTTACAAAATGAAATATGGGAATGATTATCAGAAAATCTACAGGGCTTTTGCGGAAGCCAAGAAAATGAAGAGGGGGCAACCAACGGAATTTGGGAAGCTTCTGGAGAGGTTGATTGACGCTTTCCGAAAAGGAAGAATACAGTTTATTGCTGATGAGCCAAAAGCGCTCAGTATTGTTCTGGATTTTCTGAAGGAATATGAGGAGAAAGGCTACCCGCCAATCCATCATTCAAAGTCCTACATGCTGAAGAACAGCTCTGATTACCTTGTCATCCCTCGATCGAGTCTGGGTGAGATGACCCGGCCGAGTCAAGTTGAGAATGAATCCGTGGCTTCCCATGATTTGGCGCTTGATGATATTGTGAAGCGTGCTGTGGAGTTTCATGGGCATCTGGGTCCATTCCTTGTTTTAGGGGTGAGAGCTGGTCTCTTTGCCAATTCCCGTCTTGGGAAAGATTGTTTCAAAACGAGAGCAATAGTGACCACTGATCCTAATCCTCCGAATTCGTGTTTTGTTGATGGAATCCAGTTTGTAACTGGCTGCACTATGGGAAAGCGCAATATCAGGCTCAGAAAAGGCAAAGGAATCTCCGTGCTTTTTACGAGAGAAGGCCTGAAACTCCGACTCAAGGTGAAGGACAAAACGCTCGAATCTATCAGCAGGATCAAGTCAGACAGAGAATCAGAAGAGGAGTCAACTAGGCTCCTGAATATTCCAGCTTCCGAGCTGTTCGAAATAACAGAGTGATCAGCTGCTGCTGATTTTGCGTTGTTTACCTCTGCTTCGATCTCTATTCTCTCTTGGCTGTGCTTGCCAGCTACTCCCAATAATCTGAGTAATCCTTAGATGTTTAGGTTCTTCTCATTGCGTATTCAAAAGCACGCGCATGCTAATTCCATCGACAATATAGCACTTGCAAAACATCAGTGAGAATAGCACGGCATCACTCCAGAGTACTTCAATTCTAGGTGCAAGAGAATATTCGGCATCTTTGAAAGCATCCGCAACCACTTGTCTGTTTGCCAAGCATGCATTGACAAAGAGCAACGCAGCCGTGTGATTGGTATTCTCTATGATTGTTTGAGGCTAATGGTGGATTGGATAGCTGAACAATCCTTTCTCACCTTCACCTCCATCCACCATTCTCCTCGAATTCTGTGGGTTATTCCGCGAGCTTTGAAGGTGGTTTTCTTCGGCGTGCATGGCTTTGTTTGTTGCTGGTCAGGCAGGTTCTTAATGATGTGCGAAGATGGATTGTGCGGTTTTGAGAATGACTGTGGTTTCACGCGGTTATGTTGACGAGGATTTTCGGTCTGTTGTGGTGTTTCTTTTGGAGAGTTTTAGGAAGACGGGTTCTTTTCAGAACTGGTTTCCGGACAGGTTTGAGAATAGTATTGTGGGGCGCGGCGGTGCGAGTCAGACAGGTGACATTAGGATTTGGGAGGAAATAGAAGACACGCCTGCACGTGATACGAGGAGAATTGTTGCTGTGGCTAATCCAGAGTCGCCGTCGCACTATTTTATTCAGGTTGATCCTGGTTATGGTTTTCTTGAGCGTGAGATGGTTCTGTGGATTGAGGGGCATTTTGGGGATAAGAAGAAGGACCGGGGCAAGAAGGAGAAGCTGAGGGTTCATACGATTGAGGGGAATTCTGCGCGGGAGAGGCTACTGTCTGAGCTGGGTTACGAGAAGGGAGAGGTTGCTGGTTATCTCAGGTTGCGTCCCGTAGACTTGCCTGCTCCAGAGTTTGAGGTTCCTGAAGGGTATGAGATCCGATCTGTTCGGGGAAGGTCTGATTATGATCAGTTGACGGCTGTGACGAGGCTGGTTTTCGGTCACGGGGAGTGGTTTAATTCGGAGCTTTATGGGTGGATAGCGCGCTGTTCTTTTTATAAGCAGGATCTTGATTTGGTTGCGGTTGCCCCTGATGGTACGTTTGCTTCATTCTGCACTCTTAGGATGGATCCTGTGAGCAGGATAACTAGCCTTGAACCGATGGGTACCCATCCTGACTACAGAGAACTGGGCTTGGCAAAAGTGCTGATATTTGAAGGGCTCAAACGCGCTGTGAAGTATAACCCTACTCTTTTCTATATTGGTGGGGCTGAAGACACTCCTGCTGCCAATCGGCTATATGATTCGGTTGGCTTCGCCCAAAAATTAGCTGAAGACTGCTGGCCCAAAGAGATATGAGGCTATCGACTTTGGAAGGCGTTGATCGAAAGCCTCTTGCAAGCCGCCATTTCTACAATATCTCACTCAGGAGACCTAAGACCACAAAAAGCGAAGATTGGGCTTCATCACAATAGCCACACGTGTTTTGGTCGGCAACTACGCTTTGGCTATTGATGCTTGGCGCGGAATGACATGAGCCCATTCTCCTGTGATTTGCCTAAAACGTGCCACTTCGACAGCTTGAGTGGCTGAGATAGGAGTGGCGAAACGAAAACAGGCATTATTTGGACTAGATTGTGTCCTATTCTTCCTCTTCAAGCTCCGTCAGTACCCACATCTGTTTCAGCGGAATAGCGGATTTAATTTCCGCAGGCAGATTGGAGTAATTTCTGAGCAACTCTTCTATGACTTCTTTGGATTCCCATAATTGGATAATGAAAACGTCATCTTTTGCCTCTTGATAGATGGAATTTTTGAAGCCACCCCATGATACTAAGAGTCCATGAGTTGCCTTCATTTTGTTTGTCTTGTCCCTTAGTTCTCGATAGACTCGCACGTCCACCGGTGATTCCTGTGACTTGACTTGAACGCAAATTCTTGGTTCCGACAGGCCGAGGGAACCAGATGAAGCAGTTATATCGACTCCGCCATCAGGTCCGGGCGAGGAGACTGTGGTTTTGAAACCCTGTGCTTCCAGAATCCCTGCCACTAACCATGCAAGTTCATGGCCTTTGAATTTCTGGGAAATATGGTCTCTCAGTTGGTTTGTGGCTAGGTCTTCTAGGTCGATATAGACTCTTTCGTCTATTGCCTTGAAAGGCTCTTTAGTGATGGTCTTTCCTACTTTTTCCTTTTCTTTTGTGATTGCTCTCACGCTTTCCTCGGCTTGGTGTCTCTCAGCTTTGCTAAAAGTCATTGCAGAGCCGAAACTGTAGAGGATCGCTTGGTCGAAGACGTTCCGAGGCAAGTCCTTTCTTAACCATTCCACGTCTCTAGTGTGTTTTATGTCGCTTCCGAGGTTTTCTCTGAATCTGTATTCGCTTCTGATCTCTCCGATCCAGATGGTTCCGCTTGTCTTCATCGGAACAACTACGAGATCTCCAACCTTGACTTTCCGCAGAAACGCAAAGACTTGGCCAACATGGTTGTTCTTACGGCCCTCAGAGGCGTCTGGCCATGCCTCCTCATACAAAGTCTTCAGTTCCTCTCTTGTTTGTACTTTTGAGAGGTCATTGAGTAGGTTGAATCCAATAGCAACTAGACTGTTTTCTTTGAACCTGCTTTCGCGCTCGCCTCGTTTTCCACCTTTGCAGACCCAGAGTGTCATGATAGCTACTAGAGAAGGGTCACTTTATAGATTTTTAGATAATCGTGCGCGATTGGTTTCCTTTCATGTTGTCCATCCTAGCGTTTTCTTACAAGCACGACGTTTGAAATGTCTAGTGATAATGAGATAACAAAATCAGTTTCAAGGTCTATTCTTAAAGTGCGGAGACCCGTATGAAGAGAATCTGGTCTGTGTCAATGGAGTCTGTTCATTTCTGCATGCATTCCCCATAGCTGCTAATATACTTCCATCTTTGAGCTCATGATTGAGAGAACTACCTGCGCGGACAATACAGTCGAATTTCTTATCCATCGCTTTGGCTAGTCTCATAAGATTGGATTGAACAGAATCTACAGGCGCGTGCTACTGACTGTGTTTTCGGGGGAAACTTTTGTAAAGGGCTGGTTGCATTGTATGTTGTGTCTTGATGAGGGTAACGGTGGGCTGAGGGTTTGCGGAGTGGGTCGTAGCTATGAAGCCGGAGGATGAAGCGAGGGTTAAGATTGATGGGCTGCTTAAGGCTGCGGGTTGGGAGATCCAAGACTATAAGGAGCTTAGTCTCGGTGCTGGCTTGGGTGTGGTCGTCAGGAATTTTCCGTTGAAAACCGGCCTTGCGGACTACATGCTCTTCGTTGATAGAAAGGCTGTTGGTGCCTTTGAGGCGAAGCCTAAGGGCATGACGTTGAGTGGTGTTTCAGAGCAGACGGAGAAGTACTTGTGGGGTTTGCCTGAGAACGTTCCTAGCGTTGGTAAGCCTTTGCGTTTTGCCTATGAGAGTACGGGAGATGAGACATTCTTCAGGGATTTGTGTGAGCCTGATTCGCGTTCTCGCAGGGTTTTTGCGTTTCATAGGCCTGAGACGTTGCAGGAATGGTTGAGGCAAGAAAACACGTTAAGGGGTAGACTCAGGCAGTTGCCTCCCCTGATAACGGAGGGACTAAGGACTTGTCAGGTTGAGGGTATTCAGAATTTGGAGTTGTCTTTCCGCAAGGGTAGCCCGCGGGCTTTGATTCAGATGGCTAGCGGAAGCGGGAAAACATTTGCGGCCGTGACATTCGTTTATCGGTTGATCAAGTTTGCTGGTGCCAGGCGTGTTCTATTCTTGGTTGATAGGAATACACTTGGCAAACAGGCTTTGCAGGAGTTTCAGCAGTACCGGACTCCTGATGATAGGCGGAAGTTTACCGAGTTGTACAATGTGCAGCGTTTGACGTCTAATCAGATTGATCCTGTGAGTAGAGTTTGTATTACCACTATTCAACGGCTTTATTCAATGCTGAAAGGAGAGGCGGAGTATCCTGCTGAAAGTGAGGAGACTTCGATTTTTGAAGTTTTGCCTAAGGATTTGGAGCCTGTGAAGGTTGAATACAATTCGAATATTCCAATTGAGATGTTTGATTTCATTATTACAGATGAGTGTCACAGGTCGATTTATCATCTTTGGCGTCAGGTTCTGGAGTATTTTGATGCGTTTATTATTGGTCTGACAGCGACGCCTTCCAAGCAGACTTTGGGATTCTTCAATCAGAACTTGGTTATGGAGTATGGACATGATAGGGCCGTGGTTGATGGCGTGAACGTTGTCTATGATGTTTATCGTATAGCCACTAGGATCAGCCAGGCTGGCAGTAAGGTTGAGGCTGGTTTCTATGTAGATAAGCGAAATAGGCTTACGCGGAAGACTCGTTGGGAGTTGTTGGATGAGGATTTTGAGTATCCTGCGGAGGCGCTTGATAGGGCTGTCGTTGCTCCTGACCAGATCAGAACCATCGTCAGAACGTTTAGGGACAAGCTGTTCACGGAGATCTTTCCGGGGCGGACGGAGGTTCCGAAGACGCTGGTTTTTGCGAAGGATGATAGCCACGCTGAGGACATCGTGCAGATTATGAGAGAAGAGTTCGGGAAGGGAAACGAGTTTTGCAAGAAGATTACTTATAAGACGACTGGTGACACGACTGACAATCTTATTGCTAGTTTTCGCAATTCGTATTTTCCGCGGATTGCTGTTACGGTGGATATGATTTCGACCGGGACCGACATCAAACCCTTGGAATGTCTGTTGTTTATGCGTGATATTCGGTCGAGTGTCTACTTTGAGCAGATGAAGGGTCGTGGAACTAGGACGATTGAGTCTACGGATTTGAAGGCTGTCACTCCTGATGTGGAACATAAAACGCATTTTGTGATTGTTGATGCTGTGGGTGTTTGTGAAAGTGACAAGACGGATTCGCGTCCTCTGGAGCGGAAGCGGAGTGTGCCTTTTGATAAGCTTGTTGGCTATCTCGCGTTAGGCGTTCGGGATGAGGATACGCTTACTTCTTTGGCTGGACGGTTGGCGAGACTGGATGCTGGATTGGATGAGAAGGAGCGGAAGGAGATTGTTGAGGCTGCTGGTGGGAGGTCGCTTGGGCGGATCATCAATGGTCTGTTTGATGCATTTGATCCTGATAGGCAGTTGGAGAAAGCTAAGGAGCTTTTCAAGACTGATAGTCCGTCTGCGGAGCAGGTGAAGGAGGCTTCCGAGGAGTTGGCTAAGAGTGCTTGTGCTATTTTTGATGATGCGAAGTTTAGGAATACGGTCATTGATGTCAAGAGGCGGAGTGAGCAGATTATTGATACGGTGAGTAAGGATGTTGTTGTTTTTGCTGGGCATGATGCTCAGGCTGCTGAGAAGGCTCGGATAGCGGTTGATTCGTTTAAGGATTTTATTGATAAGAACAGGGATGAGTTGACGGCTTTGCAGATTATTTATGGTAAGCCTTTTGGTCAGAGGCGTTTGACTTATGAGGCGATTAAGCAGTTGGCTGAGGCGATTAGGAAGCCACCTTATAATTTGACGCCTGAGCTTCTGTGGATGGCTTACGAGCAGTTGGAGAAATCGAAGGTGAAGGGTGCTGGCCCGCAGAAGCTTCTGACAAACATTGTTTCGCTTGTTAGGTTTTCTATTGGGGCAGTTGATGTTTTGGAGCCTTTTGGTGAGGTTGTGAACCGCAGGTTTGGCGAATGGCTTGCTGAACAAGAGAAGGGTGGGAAGAAGTTTACGCATGAACAGAAAGAATGGCTGAACATGATAAAAGAGCACATTGCCACCTCATTGAGTATAGGGATGGATGATTTCGAGAATGTGCCATTTAATCAGAAGGGAGGGGCAATCAAAGCCTATCAGCTCTTTGGGCAAGAACTGAACAAGATACTTGAAGAACTGAACACGGTGCTGGCAAAGTGACAGCAGTCCAAGAAAGCGTATTTACATTACCGATAGGCTGGACTAGGGCAAAGCTCGGGGAGATAGCAGAGATCGTATTGGGACAATCCCCTCCATCATCCACTTACAATGAGGACAGAGTCGGTCTTCCATTCTATCAAGGAAAACTGGAGTTTGGTAAGGTCTATCCCACCCCCGTAAAATGGTGTTCTAAACCGAAGAAAACTGCGGAGAAAGGAGATGTGCTCATTTCAGTAAGAGCTCCAGTTGGACCGACTAACATCTGCCCAGAGAAGTCCTGCATTGGTAGAGGGCTTGCAGCTATTCGAGGATTGGGCGGCGTTAATTCATCATTTGTGCTCTATCTGATGCGTACGATTGAGAATGTGATTGCTGGAAAAGGCACGGGAACTACGTTCAGTGCGATATCAGGGGATCAACTACGTCAATTTGAGATTCCTCTTCCTCCTCTTAACGAACAACATCGTATTGCTTCTAAGGTTGAGGAGTTGTTTTCTTGTTTGGATGCTGGTGTGGAGTCGCTTCTGAAGGTAAAGACGCTGTTGAAGCGTTACCGTCAAGCAGTCTTGAAATACGCTTTTGAAGGAAAACTGACCGAAGAATGGCGCAAAACCCACAAAGACCAGAAAGAACCAGCACAAGAACTACTAGAACGAATCAAACAACAGCGAAAAAAGGCTGAATTCGGCAAATACGAAGAATTTCCTTCGATAGACCCATCAGGGCTGTCCAACCTTCCCGACGATTGGGTGTGGACGCGAGTCGGCGAAATATCTGACACCGTTCACTACGGATACACGGCGAGCGCCGTTGCTGAACCTGTAGGACCAAAAATGCTGAGAATTACTGATATCCAAGAGAATAATGTGAATTGGGAAGTTGTTCCATATTGCAGAATAAGCGAGGACAAGAAACACAGGTATCTTCTAGAAAATGGAGACTTAGTTTTTGCCCGAACTGGAGCAACAGTGGGTAAGAGCTTTCTCATAAAGGGCAGGATCCCCGAAGCTGTCTTTGCCTCGTACCTTATAAGAATCAAACTTGTGAGTGGCATAAGGAAGGAATTTGTGTCTCACTTCTTCCAATCTCCATCTTACTGGATGCAAATTCGACAAGAACAAGTAGGAATTGGACAGCCAAACGTAAACTCAAGAACGTTGTCGAGAATTGTGCTTCCTTTTCCGCCAATCATGGAACAACACAAAATCGTGGAAGAGATTGATGATAGACTGACTATTACCGATGAGATTGGGAAGACTTTGCAAAAAAGTCTTACGCAAGCTGAAAGGTTACGCCAAAGCATTCTGAAGGAAGCTTTCCAAGGAAATCTTGTGCCTCAGAACCCAACTGATGAGCCCGCAGAGAAGTTTCTGGCTCGAATGAGGGAGGAAAAGAGAAAGCCAAAGACCGCAATTGAGAATAATGTGAATAGAAGAGGATTAATCCGTTATGTCAAGTGAGTCATCTTCAATCGTGCAAAAGGTTTGGAATTACTGCAATGTCCTCCGAGACGATGGCGTGAGCTATGGCGACTACGTGGAACAACTGACATACTTACTATTCCTGAAAATGGCTGATGAGCAAACCAAACCGCCTTTCAACAAACCCTCAACCATACCTAAGGAACTTGATTGGCAGAGTCTCCTCACAAAAGATGGAGCATATCTAGACGCGCACTATCGCTACCTGCTCGGGAGGCTGGGCATGGAAAAAGGGATGCTTGGTGTCATTTTCCGTAAATCTCAGAGCAGAATCCAAGACCCTGCCAAGCTCAAGCGTCTCATCGAACTCATTAACCTAGAAACATGGACGGGACTAGACATCGACGTAAAAGGCGAAATCTACGAAGGACTACTCCAGAAAAACGCCGAAGACATCAAAGGAGGGGCCGGGCAATACTTCACCCCAAGACCACTAATCGAAGCCATAGTAGAAGTCATGAGACCCGAACCGGCCATGACCATCAACGACCCAGCTTGTGGAACAGGTGGCTTCATCATCGCCACACACGACTACATATCCAAAAACTACCAACTAGACAAAGAACAAAAACAATTCCTCAAATTCAACACTTTCAGCGGAAAAGACATCGTAGACTCAGTAGCCCGACTCTGCGCCATGAACCTCTATTTGCACGGAATCGGTGGCGACACAAGCCCCATCGAAGTCGGCGACTCATTGATAGGCGACCCTGGCATACGCTACGATATCGTCATGACTAACCCGCCCTTCGGTAAGAGAAGCAGTATAACTATCACGAACGGCGAGGGCAAAGTCGACAGCGAAGCACTCACCTATGAAAGACAGGATTTCTGGGCAACCACCAGCAACAAGCAACTCAACTTCCTCCAGCACGTCAAGACTCTGCTCAAGATCAACGGCAAAGCCGCCATAGTTGTACCAGACAATGTGCTCTTTGAAGGCGGGGCTGGCGAAACCATAAGGAGAAAGTTACTGCATGAATGCGATGTCCACACATTATTGCGCTTGCCCACAGGTCTATTCTATGCTCAAGGTGTCAAAGCCAACGTCCTCTTCTTCGATCGCAAACCGGCGAGTGAAAAACCATGGACACAAACCCTCTGGATATACGACCTGCGCACAAACAAACACTATACACTCAAAAACAACACACTGAAATACGAAGACCTGCAGGGTTTCATAAAATCCTACAATCCAAAAAACCATCATGACCGCAGAGAAACTGAGCGCTTCAAAGCGTATTCGTACGAGGAGCTCACCCAGAGAAACAAAGCAAACTTGGATATTTCCTGGTTGAAAGACCAAAGCCTAACAGATACGGCCCAGCTCCCTTCCCCCGAGATAATTGCCATGGATATAGCAGAGAACCTGCAATCAGCTTTGGAACAGTTTAATAGAATAATTGAGGAGATTGAAAAAAGAAGCTTATCTGAAGTCTAACTGCGTGGTGTGAAAATGAGGCTAGACGAATTATGGATTGGCGATTTTAGAAATTTGAGGAACATTTGCATAGATTTCGACGAAGAATCACTCTCAACTGTTCTAATTGGTCCCAACGCCTCAGGCAAGTCAAATCTTCTGGAAGCAATAGCATTGATCTTTCGGAATCTCAACCTTGTTGTCGATCCTCCTTTTGAGTACAACCTGCAATACGAAATTCGGGGGAAAAAGATACGAATTGATGCCGATCCAAGAAAGAACCGCGATAAAACACAGATTCTTGTTGACGGAAAAAGCATACCTTTTCGTTCGCTTGGGGAAGCAAATCGCCGATGCTTGCCAAATAACGTTTTTGGCTATTACTCAGGCATTAGTAGAAGATTCGAAAGGATTTTTGCGAAGCATAGAGACATTTTCTACCAGAAGATAATACATTCGGTGGAGCCTCCTTTACGTCCATTGTTTTTCGCAAGGACATCCCATGGTCAATTCGTCCTTTTAGCATTCTTCGCGTTAGGGGACAAAGATTCTAGAGATTTTCTGAAGGATTACTTTGCAATCACTGATCTAGATACCATAGAATTCATACTTAAGGAGCCGTACTGGCACCATGCAAGGGAAGAAACAGATGATTTGTTCTGGGGTGCCGGGGGTGTAGTCGGGAGATTTCTTGATGACTTGTCTAGAGTTTCGACACATACCGGAAAGAAACTAGTGCGAATTAGCTTACCGAACAAGAGGTCGAGAACAGAAGAGAGATTTAGTCTGATAATAAGCGATTTAAACTCACTTCAGGAACTTGCTGGAAAATACCGAACGAACGTAGAATTCTTCAAAATGCTTGAGAGCACCTCCATTTCTGATTTGATTCACAGACTGAAGATACGTGTAAAGAAGGAACGCGTTGACAACGGTATCGAATTCGCCGAGCTAAGCGAAGGAGAGCAGCAACTTCTAATAGTTCTAGGTCTTCTAAAATTCATGAAAGAAGACGAATCACTTTTCTTGCTGGACGAACCTGATACGCATCTTAATCCTAGCTGGAAACTCCACTATCTAGACATGCTCGAAAGAGTTGTTGGCAAGAGTGAAAACAGCCACGTCATAATCGTTACCCATGATCCGTTGCTTATTGGTGGTCTAACAAAAGAGCAAGTTCAGGTGTTCTCATTCGAGGGGGCAGACGGACGTATTGTAATCAATCCGCCTGATGTAGACCCAATGGGTCTGGGCGTAGATGGATTGTTAACAAGTGAGTTGTTTGGGCTGGCTTCTACGCTGGATCTTAAGACACAGATGAAGCTCGACCGGAGAAGAGAGCTTGTTGTAAGGAAAAATCTGCAGATGCAAAAGCTCAGTGTGGAGGAAAACAAAGAGTTGGCACAAATCGATGAAGACATCTCCCGATTGGGTTTCATAAGTACTGTTAGAGATCCACTATATACCAAGTTCTTGACAGCTTTGCGCAGATATGAATTGAAAGAAAGGACAGAATTCAGCGAACTAGAACGAGGAGAACAAGCCAAAGTCGTGGAAAAGCTGCTTGCGGAACTCAAGGATGTGAAAAAATGAGATTCATTGACATGACAAAACTTCATCTTCCAGTTGGCTGGGAACAAAGAGCAAAAGAGGCCAATGATGAATTGCACAGAGTCACACCGGAAGAAAGGTCGAAGTTCATTAATGAACATAGCCAAATATGGAAAGATCTGAAAGAAAGATTGCAAGAATTGTCGTACAACAAGTGTTGGTACTGCGAAATTGATTGTGTACGTGACGATTTTGATATTGACCACTTCCGTCCAAAAAACCGAATTAAGAAATACGAAAATCCAGACCAAGAAGAGGAAGGCTATTGGTGGCTTGCTTTTGACTATACGAATTTCAGATTATCATGCTGCTATTGCAACCGTCCTCACAGGGGCAGGGATGGAAAAACAAGAGGCAAAGCCACGTATTTTCCCTTGCTAAACAGCCCCAATAGATGCGCTGATAATGGCGACATAGCCGCTGAGAAGCCTGCCTTACTTGATCCAACCGATTCCTTAGATCCTGCACTCTTGTGGTTCAACGAAGAAGGCCGAGCTGTCCCAGCTTACGACGAAAATCATAAAGAGTCTAATGAACGGGCAGTCAAAACACTCGACATATTGAACTTAAACGATTGTCGAATAAAAGAACGGCGAAGACTTCTCAAGAATGAATGTGACACATTAATAAGCGAAGGCGACGCAGCGTACAAGTTATTCCTAGAGAGCTCAACCGAGGGAAGTGTCGCTTTCAGAGGGGTTCTAAGGCGAGCCAAAACACTTATCGATGGGTCATCACCTTTGTCCGGGGCTGCAAGAGTCTATTTGCTTTCAGGCAACAACAAAAGACCATGGATTGACAAAATCCTGGGTCGAATATAGCAGGCTCTTCCGATGCAAAGGCTACAGTAGCTTGCCCTCCCTACATGAAGCGGCAGAACACATGAGAACAGTTGGGAAGCCAATCCTGTATTTCGGAGACTTCAACGAGGTGGAGACATCAAACGCTGCATCAAGGAAAGACTAGAGAATTTCGGGGTCAGAGCAAACGTTCGGAGAATCGCCTTAACCAAAGAACAAATCAAACAGTGCGATCTTTCACCGCAACCAGTCGAGAAGAACCATGGACACAAACCCTCTGGATATACGACCTGCGGACAAACAAGCACTACACACTCAAAACCAGCCCACTGAAATACGAAGACCTGCAAGACTTCATAGACTCCTACAATCCACAAAACCGCCACCAACGCCAAGTAACAGAACGTTTCCACGTCTACACCTACGAGCAACTAGTCCAATGCGACAAAGCCAACCTAGACGTATTCTGGCTCCGAGACGAAACACTAGAAGACACCCAAAGCCTACCCCTATCAGATGTCGTAGCCAAAGCAATAGCCGAAAACCTCCAAAACCCCTGGAACAATTCAGCACTATACAAGAAAGCTTGGCTAGAACCGCATCTACCGCCACTACGGCAAGTAACCCAATCGCCGCCACACATGTAACACCTAAACCTCTTTCCAATCAGTTGAACAAACAGAACCAAGACTGCTCGAACACGGCCCTAGAAGCGCAAAACGTTTAAAACCCTACCATACAAAAAGCAACGTGTGATTTTGATGGCAAAATGTCCCAAATGCAAAAAAGAAAACCCCAAACCAGACAAAGCATGGAAATATGGTCAATTCAAAGTTCAAGCCTTCACGTGCACGTGTGGCACACAATACAGAGAATACACAAGAAACGGAAAACACAGCTTCACACTAAAACGCCAACGAGGAAAAGGCTACGTAAAAGCCTAAACCCCAAACCGAACCCTTCCAAGTCCTCACCAACAGCAAACCTACCCAATGCAGAGAACCATTAAACCAAGAAAAGAAAGACCCCGAAAGCAGCTTTCTCAATCAACCGAAGAATAGCATACGCCAAGAAACAATGCACACTCCTTTTCAGAAGTTGTTGTTGTTCGGTCATCTCCTAGGGACCGAGCAACAACTAACACTGCCCGACACGCAAAACCCATGATCATATTCTGACTACAGCTTTGTCCAAAAAACAAGAGAAAAGAAACTCAAGAACGCTCAATTTCGTTAACCACAGACACTGGACTCTGCCATCAATACAAAACCACAAACCATGACGCGGGCGCATCATAAACCGACCTCTAGCAAGTAGTAGAAGACCTCAGAGACGTTCGCTAAGTCTTATAATAATAGGTAGATCATAATGAAAACCATGACTCAGGTTGAAAAGCTGAAGATTACCACTCTTGGGGATAACCTAGTCTATAACGAAGGTTACGGTCAGGCTGGTCTGTCCTTGCTATTGGAGCTAGTCGACGCTAGAGGCAGACCAAGAAAAGTAATGTTCGACACGGGAGACGACAAAGAATCCCTGATGCACAACATAAAGCATCTGAAACTGAACCTCAAAGACATCGACGCCGTAGTGCTAAGCCACGGGCATCGGGACCACACAGCAGCGACGGTGGAAATGGTAAAGGCTGCCGGAGGCATCAAAGTCTACGGGCACCCACACACGTTCATACAAAGATTCGTCAAACGAAAACAGAAACGAAGCCAAAATATAGGCGTCCCAACGGGACAGGGAATAGCAGAAATCGAAAAAGCCGGCGGAAAAACCATACTCTCCACCAAGCCCACACAGGTAGTCCCAGGACTCTGGACAACCGGACAAATCGAAAGAAAAACCTTCGAAACCGTAATAAACATACCTGGCGGAGGCAAACTCGTCGCCACCATCGACGGAAAAGAAACCGAAGACCAAGTACTCGACGACCTCGCATTATGGACAGACATCAAAAAAGCTGGACCCTTCGTAATCACAGGATGCGCCCACTCAGGCCCCATCAACACCCTAACACACATTCAAAAACTCGGATCCTTCAACCACATACACGGCCTAATAGGCGGCACCCACATGCTATGGCGCCCCAACAACTACGTCCAAAAAACCATCAACGAACTAACAAGATTCGGCTTCACCACAGTCTCACCATGCCACTGCACCGGCTGGAAAGCAACAACACGGTTCTGGCAAGCATTCCCCAAAGAATTCATCCTAAACTACTGCTACAGAACCATACAAGCAGGAAAAAAACCAAAACAACAAATATGGTAGCCAGAACGTGCAACATCCCCCGCTGCAGGATACTCCCCCGTCAAACTAGTAAGAGGCAACTCCCCTCAACTACAACCACACCCAGCAGTCAAACAAGCATCCAAAACTGACTTTGTGCACCAAAGCCAGACGTAAGGCTGGAGCATATACAGAAGGGTTAAATGTTACTACTGTGTTATTTTGTGTGATGAAGGTGATACTGCGATGAGCATAAGCAAAACCCGAAAAGTCGGCGGATCCCTAGTCATCACCATACCCAAAAAGCTCGTCGAAACCAAGAAACTCAAAGAAGGCGAACTCGTGGAAATAACCATCAAAAAAGTCAGAATAGACGGCTTCGGAGCATTCAAAGGAATGAAACCCTTCACAGCAGAAGACGAGCTGAACACGCAATGACTGGCAAATACGTCATGGACGCCCACGCATGGATAGAATACCTCACGGCCACAAACACGGGAACTAAAATCAAAACCCTACTCGAAAAAGACAACGCCGAAACCTTCACCTGCGCCGTTACGCTTGCCGAAATAGTAAGCAAAATCGCCAGAGAGCAACTGGACACCGAATACGCATATGCCATAGTCACAAGCAACTCAGAAATCGTCGACGCAGACGAAGAACTCTCAAAACAAGCAGGCATCTTACATGCGCAAATCCGAAAAACCAAAAAAGACTTCCGACTCGCCGACGCTTACACACTGGCCACAGCACGACTGCTCAACGCCAAAATCCTCACAGGAGACCCACACTTCAAAGACATCAAAGAAGCCATCCTAATAACCAACAACCCCAACACAACAAAACCAACCTAGACACCCTCTAAGCCAAAAACAGAACCCAAAAAACATAGAAACCCCCCAACCAAACAGCTCAAAAAAAGCAGCCAAAAACCCGCGAAAACGCACTCGAACAATTCACAGCCATACGAGACTGGCAATAAACTAACAAACCATAGACGCAACTCAACCGACCTTTCAAGATTTTTAACACAATACCCCATAAAAGGGGTGATTACGTTAAATTTCAAGAAAAACCTGCCACCGCAATTTTTAAATATTTTAACGTAATACCCCATAAAATGGGTAATTACGTTAAAAAATGTGAAAACTATGCTCACGAAAACAGAAACTCTCTACAGATCTCTCCTCCCATCAGTCATAGTAACCTATGATGAAGTCATACGGACAGCTCTTGGAATAGTACAGAATGCTCCAAGTCGCGCATATCTCCACAAGAAATACGTGACCAGACTAGTTGAAAGCGGCAAGCTCCATCAGATTCGAAAAGGACTCTATCTAGTATTATCGCCGACCGACAAACCCGAGACATACATTCCAGACAAGATCCTAATTGCCTCAAAACTGAGAAAAGAATACTACCTAGGCTATCATACAGCTTTGGAATACTACGGATGCGCCCAAAGCCTCTACAACGAAGCCTACATCTGCATTAAGCCAAAAAACCGGTTCAGACCATTCAGCTACAGACAGCTTCACTTTAGGCCAGTATTCACCAGCGACACCAACACAGCCATCGAAACAAAACGCTACCAGGAAACACCAATCAAAGTAAGCAGCAGAGAAAGAACTTTCCTCGACTGCATCGACAAAGTGCAATATGCAGGAGGCTGGGAAGAATGCATCAAAAGCCTAGAAGGACTCAGCCACATCAGCCCTGAAAAGCTCCTAAAACTGCTGGAGGAACGCAAAAAAGATAAAATTATACGGAAGGCAGGATTCGTTCTCGAACTACTGAAAGACCGTTCCCCCTTCTATGAAGATGTAAGCCACCAACTACTAGCTAAAATAGGGACAATGATAACAGGGTCTCCTCTGTACCTGACGCAAAACGAAAATGGTCCGCTCAACAAAAAATGGAAACTGTACGTACCCGAAAACTTCGAAGAAAAACTCAGAGGCATCTAGATTGACCTTGAAATACGCCTACAAGAAACTCGCCAAGAAATTCGGATTCGACCCTCGCCAAATCGAAAAAGTCATCAGAATCTCCGACCTCCTCAAAGATATCTCAGCAGCCAAACTAACACGAAACCGCCTATCCCTATGTGGCGGAACCGCCATCAACTTCATCTACGCACCAAAAACGACTCGCTTATCAATCGATCTAGACTTCAACTACCGTCACTTAGACCAGAAAGACTGGGGAGAAGTCAGAAACGAAATCGACAACGCCATCAAGGACATCATCTACAGACAAGGATACAAGAAATCCGACGTATTCGTAAAAGCCACATACCCC
>Ga0315296_10001477_pt1 | contig 20590 bp, 19 predicted proteins | sample YL17G14_18_MG_FD_203921 | JGI IMG/M metagenome (GOLD analysis project Ga0315296, IMG submission 203921) | Sediment microbial communities from Yellowstone Lake, YNP, Wyoming, USA - YL17G14_18 | ecosystem: Environmental > Aquatic > Freshwater > Lake > Sediment | place: USA: Wyoming | collected...
TTATGCTGGTTACTGCGAACCAGAGGCTTACGTTCCAGAAGTCTAGCGGAATCTGCATTTCTTAATCCTCCAGCACGGTATATTGGATCTGTGTTGTTTCGTCTGGGAGTGTTTCTTCTTTTTCTATGGTAACAGGTTTTCCCGTGGCTTTGGCCAGGGCACAGGCGAGCGCGCTGGAGAGCGGACAGCCGACTGCTTCATGTGTCCTCTTCAGCTTGCTTGTTTCTTCGCAGAGGGCCCTGAATATGTGGTTGGAGACGGTCACGATCACCGTCGCTCCTACCGTTTCCACGTTTGTGTTCTTGGATATTTCCAGCTTTTCAAACAGTTTCGGCAGTTCCCTCTGCAGGTAGTCGAGGTCGGTTTCTGTGAAGGAAACGTTCAGTTCCTTCTCGAAGAGTCTTGACAACGCGAGGCCGGGCGGCGTGAGGTAGATGCCGGCGGGGCTTTTGGAACGGAGGTTTTCTTCGTCTACTTCTTCCCGTTTCGGCAGACGTGTGGACGTGCTTGAAGGAACAAACACGAGGCTGGAACGGTAGTCTTTCAGAAGCTTCGGCGGGAGGTAAACGCCCCTCAGGACCGAGACTGAGTCAACGAGCACCTTCTGTATGTCGGCGAGGCTTGAGGAGGCCGCCGCCGTGAAAAGGTCCAGCCTCACGTGTTTGGACGGAGAGATGTAGAGGAGAAGGGCTCCCCAGAAACTTAGACCGAGCCCAATGAAGGCTGCGACGTAGGAAGAGTAGAGAACCGAGCCCAACAGAGAAACTAAGCCGAGGACAAGCATCATCAGAGCAATTGCCCTGTTGACGTGCTCTTTTCCAAGGCGAATCTGTATCACCGTCAGAAGGCTAGGCACACTCCCTAATCTTGTTTTTGGAACTGCACTGGTGACGAGGATTGTCTCAGACTGTTGTTTGGAATGCGCGCGCGAGGAATGAAACTAAACTACCAATCTTGAGGCCCATCATCACGACTGCCCCATTCAAACCGATTTTCGTTGTGATAGTCGATGGGCTCAGCTTATGCATCACATCAATCCCGCGACCGAATGGTTCCGCATAATCAAGTGTATCCTCGTTGAACGTTCATGTCGGAAAGTTTATCGCTTCCCCTTGACTCATATATTGAGTCGTGAGTTATCATAGTGCATAGTAGCTCGCACTTACGAGTGTGCAATGTGACCTTGGCAAGAGTTGGCCAGATGAAAATGAAAACACCCAAACTAAGTTGCGTGTGGAAAGCAGTCGCAATTGCATTTCTACTTGATTCGCTCATTATACCAGCGACCGCGAACTTGTCCAACAGCAAGGTTCTGCCATCTATGGGCGCGCGCGCAGAACAAGTTCAAACAATTCACAGCAGTATAGAAGCATCCGTTAGAATATCATCATCAGGGGTAATTGTTGATACTAACTACCCTCTAAAGGGTATAAATTATGGGTGGAATAAGCTAGATGGAAGCTGGATTAACACATGGCTTTCGACAAAGTGGAATGAAACCAAGGTACGTTCCGACTTTGTTGAGATGCAGAAAATGGGTGTAAGTTTAGTTAGAGTGTTCAGCGGTTTTGAGCAATGTATCAATTGGACACCTGGAGTCGACGGTGGATACAGTGGTTTCAACAGATACATATCTAATGTTGATTCCCTTTTCGAAATAGCAAGGAAAAATGATGTGCAGATAATTTTGAATATACACTTTGCGGAAGCGTCATTTCACTGGGATTCGCTGTTCAACATCGATGGCAAGTTGCTGAGGCCTAATCTTAGAGAAAGTTACCTCAATATGATGAGAGATTTGGCTTTAAGATATAAAGATGAAACCGGACTATACGCGTTTGACCTTTTCAATGAAGTATACAGCCTCATTGACTTAAATCCAGACCAGACTGGATGTATTGGAGGAAGTCCCAGTGAAAACAATGTTACTGTTGAGATTATGCACGACTATTTACGTGACAGCTATCAAACAATAAAAAAAGCTGATCCCAACCGATTAGTCACATTTGAGGTAACAGCTAATCATCAATCGTCTCCTGTCGGGACATTCTACAAGTACAGACAGCTCATTGAGGACTGTGTGGACTATTATCAAGTAGGTGCGTACAACAACAACGGCATCCTAGCAGAAGACCTCTTACCGGACCTTGACCAAGTTGATAAACCAGTTATTCTCGGAGAATGCGGTGCAAGCGAGTTCTGGCTACCTGCGATAAATGCTGAGGCTTTACAAAAATTCTGGGATGAAGCAAAGGCCTTGGGCATAAAGGCAGTTCTACCCTGGTCTTTCGTGGAGGACAATATAATAGATTCTATTACCCACGAGTGGAAAGAAGGTGCCTTCACCATCCAAAATTGGCCAAATGGCAATTAACACGTTACAGAATCGATTTTTATTACACACCAAAAACTTTTCACTGCGCCAAGGTTTAGATACATGAGGCTTCACTTATGCATTTCATTTACGGCTTTTGCCCGCTATAATAAGACGTGACGACATTTGAGCTGAAAATCCGATTGAATCTTGGGTTTGCATCCAGTTGATATTGAACAGAGAAGCCTATCTTTGCCAATCCGGTCTCATTTGGTGTAGAAAACCACATGCTTTGTTGCAGACAATACTGTCTGAATACAACAACGCCAGTAGAATCTGAAAAGCTCTCTTTAATATCGTTAAGGCTTATCTCATCTGTACTTTTGTTCAGATTGTAAGTGAAGTATAAATAGAAAAAGGAATCGGTCTTAATACTCTTGTTACAGAATCTCGCAAGTGTGTCTGCTCCGTTGATCTCTGAGTTTAAAAGAGCGAATCGATACTTTTCATCATGACCTAAAAACGGGTTGTCAAAATCCGCTTCGAAACTTGTTATCATAGGGAAAACGAGAAGCAAAGATAGAATGGCAGCAGCAAATAGGATCAATACCTTTTTGCGATTTTTGAGCAAAGATGCTATTGACACAAATCCCACTGCGGCGAGAATGGAGAGGAGTACTTGCGAAAACGCAGCCCATCGTTCAGGAACGATTGAACTTAAACCTAATGCGTTAGACAATAATGCGATTAGCGTTATTATGCAACCGCCGACAACTAACCTTAAACGGTTTTTTTCCAGAAATCGATTGGATAAAAGCAGTAGTGTTCCGATAAATGAGAAGAAATACAATACAATGTCTTTTGGCCAGATGGGTTCAGCGCCAGTCCAAAGTTGACGTTTCACACTAGATGCAAACAAAGAGGAGAACGAATTTCCAACGTAGCTAATGAAATTGGAAGCATCTGTCCAGTAAAAAAGTAAGAAAATCAGACAAAAAAGAAAGGATAGAATCGTTATTATTGAAGAGGTGTTGCCTCTATGATGACTGATAATCTCGAGAAACCTATCGCTAATCAAAAACGATGCAACGATAATAAGTAAGACGAAAGATGACATTGTATGCGTCATAGTGACTAGTATCCAAAACAAAACGAAGACGGAAATCCATGAAGTATTAGTCTTCCGAGTTAGGATGATCCATATGAAAAGGGGCATCATTGCTAACTCCAATGTCATGGGAATTATCCAATATCCCCACTGGATGGACCAATTAGCTGTTCCAACCAGCAGAGCAGCTATCAAACCTACCTTAGAATCCATGAGAGACTTTGCAATAGAGTAGACGCAAATTATGCTTATGACCTCAAAAAGACCAACAGAAGCCCACGTGGAGATCTTCAAGTCTAAAGAAGTTACTTGTGACATTTCTGCTACAATAAGGTGGAAAACGGGAAAATTGAAATAAGAGGAGTATCCTGCAGGTTCTACTTGTGAAATGATCGGAATTACGTGACCATTTTTTAGTATGGAATCTGCGAAATTAACGTGAAAGAACGGATCAATTCCTAACATGCTGGGATAGCTGAAGAATATGCCTGATCTTAAGGTTAAAGCGATGAGAAGTATTTGTAGCAAAATAAGCTTTTGTATCTTTTTTTCTGAGTCAAGAAATATCTGTGCAACTATCAAGGCGCTCATTGCAGTTAAGGATGCGAAATAACTTGGAGGACGATTTGGAGCTTCAAAAAACAGGGTGATAGTGCTGTAAGAAAGCAATACAAACGAAAAAAAGACAAGCACGTAAAGCGTTGAGGTATGTGTAAGCGATGTCTGTGGGAGTTCTAATCGTCGCATACGTTTTCTTAACAAGAGGTAGATCGTCGACGCCGAAACCATGGCAACTCCATAAAAAACATATTTACTCGCAGCATGCACTGCACCAAACGAAAAAATCAAGATTAAGCATAAACCCGCAATTATACTCAAGATTGCGAGAAGCCTATCTAATTTTATTTTCAATATCCAAACCTCCTTTCTAAGGCGGGTGTGCGTTTCCATCATACGTTTATTGGTTATTCCTCAAACGACGCGCGCATTTTCTACGGATTCGACTACAATTTCAACTTCGCACTTTTTGCGTTCATGCTCCCACTTTAGAATTAGACAAAGCCATTCGCAAGCTGCATCTACGAATTGAACGCCAAGAAGTTCTGGTCACTGGACTGATTTCTCCACGTCTATTTTTCTTCAGCCTTTCGTACGCGCGTCTCAAGGACCTTTGCAGGAATACCAACAGCAATTGAATTAGGCGGAATGTTTTCCGTAACGACTGCTCCAGCACCAACAGTTGAATTGTCACCGATTTTGACGCCAGGCAAGATAACAACGTTTGATCCTATTTCCACATTGTCGCCGATGATCACTGGCTTTTTGATAACTTCGATTCCTCGCCTGCCTGAAATGGAGGAAACGGACAGTATAATCACTCCAAAACCGATTTTTACGTTCCGTCCAATTCTAACACAACCTCCGTAGTCAATAATTGTGAATGCGCCCACTTCGGAAGGCCTCCCTATTAATTTACCACTCGGAAAATCGGATCTATAGATCACCAGTGGAGGCACTCCTAAGATTTTCCTTGCCAATTCGCGAAATCTGTTGAGAATCGATCTGAACATTCTCCAAATACCCCGTTCAATAGGTAAGTATCGTATCTTAAGTTTGATCAGTCAGTCCCATACGCTCCTCAGAGGCATCTCTCGCTTTGCATGTGTTTTGATTTTTCTTCGAAAGCTTAGGGACCATAGGTGTTCTCCTTGCCAGAAGTGAACAGCACAGCAAAGTCCATATACAACAGCACATCGCGTGCAAGAGTAAGGTTTTATCACATAGTACCTAAAAGCTGTTTTACTGAAGAGACGACATCCCAAATGTCCTCTTCCCTCATTTTTGGGTATAGAGGCAATGAAACTTCCTTTGCAGAAACCTGCTCAGCGTGTGGGAAATCCCCCTCTTCAAAATGGAACGTGTCTTTATAAAACGGGTGCATGTGTAAAGGTATGTAATGGACGCTGCATCCAATGCCTAACTCCCCCATTTTCTCCACAAACCTAGCTCTATCATATCCCTCTACAAGTATGGGATACAAATGGTAAGGATGCTTGACGTTCATCTTTTCATATGGTGTTATGACGTTGCTCTGTTTCTTTAATTCTCTATTATAAATTTCAGCGTATTTCCTTCGAATTTCGATGAACATATCCAATTTTCTCATTTGGCAAATACCCAGAGCAGCCTGTATGTCGGTCATGTTTTCCTTGAAGCCACACTCTCTGAGTTCATAGTACCAACTTCCTCCAGAGGAGTATCGCTTCCACGCGTCTTTATCCAAACCATGCAACCTCAGAACTCGAAGCCTATCCGCTAGTTCCTTACTGTCGGTAGTGACCGCTCCACCCTCCCCGGTTGTTATGTTTTTTGTAGCATAGAAACTAAAGCAAGTTGAATGCCCAAAAGTCCCAACTTTTCTACCGTCGTATTCGGCACCCAGCGCATGCGCCGCATCCTCAATAACGTAAAGATCCTGATCGTCCGCTATTTCTTTGATCGCCTCTATATCATATGGCTGTCCCGCATAATGCACCGGAATGATCGCTTTGGTTTTCGGGGTAACCGCCTTGTTTACTTCCTCAGGATCAATATTGTACGTGTCTAGTTTGATGTCAGCGAAGATGGGTTTTGCACCGACATGGACAATTACGTTAGCTGTCGCAGGAAATGTGAAAGGCGTAGTTATAACCTCATCACCCTTTCTAATTCCTAGGGCAATAAGAGACAGGTGAAGTGCAGCTGTGCAGGAATTGACGGCAACGGCATACTTCGCCCCTGTATACTGAGCAAGTAACTGCTCAAACCTCTCCACCTTGGGACCAGTTGTTAGCCAACCCGATTTTAAAGTGTCCACAACTTCTCGAATTTCCTCTTCACCAATCGAAGGTTGGCAATAAGGTAAAAACCCCTCTCTTCTCATTATTTCACCTCAACCCGGCTTTCCCCACTCTTCAGATCTATAGCTTTTATACCATTCTATGAATTCCCTTAATCCGCTTTCAATGTTATACTCAGGTTCCCATCCTAGAATCTCCTTTGCTCTCGTGTAGTCTGCAACTAACCGCTTAACTTCCCCGGGTCGTGGTGCGATGTGAACTGGTTTTATTTTTCCCTTTTTTCCGCATAACTCGATAATTTTATTAGCCAGATCTACTATCCTAATTTCAACGCCAGTTCCGAAGTTCATTGGTTGCCCTAGCGGTTTATCATGTTTTAGAACCAAATCGTAAGCTTTTATGAGGTCTTTTATGTACATGTAATCCCTTGTTTGCTTCCCGGTGCCGTAGATCGTTGGAGGCACATCGCTCAAGACACGTTTGACAAAAAGGGAGATAGCTCCACCATAACCAAAGTCTTTTTGCATAGGTCCAAACGTGTTAAAGGGTCTCAAAATGGACACATTTAGACCGTAAGCTTGGGTATACGCATTGCACATTCGGTCAGCAGCTATCTTACTTGCTCCGTAAGGGTGTGGAGCATTTAGGGGATGTTGTTCATCCATCGGAACGTATTGAGAGGAACCGTATATCTCACTCGTTGAAGTATGAATAACTTTTTCGACATCGTAACGCCTTGCCAACTCCAATACGTTAAGAGTGCCAAAAACGTTGATGTCGTAAGTCAATTTCGGCTCCAGAAGGGATCTATCTACATGAATCTGTGCTGCCAAATGAATCACTACATCCACATCTCGCATGATCTTCTCCAAAAGGTCATAGTCCCGAACGTCACCATTTATCAACTTAAAACTCTGGTGATTTAGCAATCCACGTATGTTACTCAGATTTCCAGTCATAAAGTTGTCTAGGCAAAGTACGGTATGCCCCTCTGAAGCGTATTTTTCACATAAGTGGCTTCCTATGAATCCTGCTCCTCCCGTGATCAAAATCTTCACAAGCTGACCTCCTTCACGAAATCAACAATCGAACCTCTTCTTTAAATGATTTATGTCACACATCAATCTTGTGATTGCGACTTCACCATAACTTACCTTCTTAGCGCGCGAGATACTCGATTTAAGGGTATGTGAACCTTTTTCAATGTTTTCCTCTGGAACTAGGCGGAACGACACACGAGGTGAAATAGTTGGGAATGAATAAAGCCCAGGCCTGCTATGGCTTGCTGTAGGGGAGATAATGGCCGTCTAGACACGCTAATTGCTATGACTTAACACTAGGTCAATGATCTCCTCTCTAAGCTTCTCAATGCAGACACTCACATCGAAAACTCTTGCTCTTTCAATACATGCTTTCTTCATCGCCTTGGCTGACTCGGGAGTCAGCAGCTTGACACATCTCTTGATTTCTTCCTCGGTCGGTTCTATCAGAAATCCAGTCTTCCCCGGCAATATCGATTCCTTGTATCCTGTTGCATTGACTCCTATGCTAGGCTTTCCCGATGCCATGGATTCTAAGGGGACCAACGGAAAAGAGTCTGAAATGCTCATACCTATTGTCGCTGTACATCTAGAATAAAGATCGATTAAGTCGACATAGCCCAGACTCCCGACAAACCGTATGCTGTCCGAGCCTGCAGCCAGATCTTCGAGATTCTTCCTCTCAGGGCCATCACCGGCGATTATCAAAGATCTATTGGGCATCTCCTTGAATGCCATTACTATTAGGTCAATCCTTTTTTCTTTCACTAATCGTGACGAGACTAGGAAGAAATCCTCATAAGACTTGCAGTAAAACCTCCCTGTCTCGATCCCCTCGTAGACTATCCATGAATCTCTACCATAATACTTTTTGATGTTCTCCTGAGTATACTTTGAGTTAGCAACGATTCTATCCAATCTCTTGCTCCATTTTTGGTCGAGTATCCTATATAAGGAACACCAAGTCTCGAATAACGGCCTTTGCCAAGCACCAAGATATCTTGAGACGAAATCATGTTCTGCGTCATTGTAGATGTATCCAAGTACAGCCGGTGGAAACCAGATATTCGGATGATGACTAACAGCAGATAGGCAGTGAAACCCATAGAAAATATAAGCGTCGTAGCTTGGAACCTTTAGTCTTAGAAATCTTGATGCAATCTCGGCACGTGTTAGAAGCTTCGAATCTTTAAAAAATAACCCAATTTCATTAACAGTCACCATCTTCAATTCTGCATCAACCTTGCTCCAATCCACGAAGGACGTGTAAATGTCAGCATCAAGATACTTCGCAAGACTTATCGCGTAGCGTTCGGCGCCACCCCTTCCCATAAAACAGTCAAAGAACAGCGCCACCTCCATTGAAATCCTTCCAATACGGCTTTTATATAGCAATTCTGATAACCAAAACTTAAATATCGATAACTGGCGTGTAGACACTGCTTCATTATAGTACCTGAGCGCACGCGTCTGATAATCCAAACTTAAATTTCAGCTGTCTTTTACACTGCGCGGCCGCGCGCGCGATATTTGCTGGTGTCCAAAGCATTATGTTTCATGAACTTGCTTAAGGTACTTGTGAAAAATCATTCTAGAAGATTATTCAGGAAAATCATTCTGCAACAAGCATGCACACAATCCTTTGAGTTATAACGCCCCATACATGAAAAGTCAAAACGTAAAATTCAGGACCTAGATCGATCGATCAGAATCTCGTTAAGATTTCGGTGCGTGTCAGAATGTTCGAATCTTTCAAATATAAACTAAGTTCATGGATGTTAAATAATCCCTTGTCAACATTGCCCCATTTCACGAAGCAGGCATAGATATCGCCGTGCAAGCCCTTTGGAAGGTTTAAGATCTGACGCTCTGCACCACCCTTTCCAACGAAAGAGTAAAAAAAACAGCGCTACGTACTTTTCCAACAGTCATCTTGTTATCTGTCCAAGTATTCTAGTTCAAGAAACAGATGCTCGCCCATTTGATTTAATGGAGCAAATCTTAGCATGAATTGCTCGAATATATCAGCAAATGCCGTGCCATAAACTGGGGATAACTTTTCCAACATCAAAAGAAGGGGCGCATAGTAAAATGAACACCAAATTGTTCTTCGCACAGTTAGACCCCTGCTTCGAGCCATTTCTTTAAGTTCATAAACTGTGAAGTCTCGGTGGATAAATAGTCTCCCGGTCTCGAGATGCCTGATAACTTGCGGCCGCGCTGGCAGAACAATAGGATAATAGACAGAAATGATTCTTTCGAGCAATGTAAAAGGATTAAAACTGTACGGTAGCCTTGTTGCATTTTCTGTGGTAATCAGAATTTTCCCTCTAGGGGTTGTCACGCGTGCAAATTCTAGAATAGCAAAACTCGGATTTTGCAAATGTTCTATGGTTTCCGTAGCTATTATGGTGTTGAGTGACTCATCTTTGAAGGGCAAGGCTTCGGCGTCTCCAAGGACTCTGTGTATATCATAGCCTTTACACCAGTGTTTTAATGATTTAAGGTTCTTCTCAGAAATATCCATCCCGACAACTTCAAACCCAAGTTCTGCGAGTTTCTTAGCAATAAGACCTGGCCCGCAACCAACATCAAGAACTAAGTTGTCTGAATTTAAATTCGTGCTTTCCATGGTAGTTAAAACTGGACATACTCGTTTCATATAACAATACCGTTCTACTCCCTTCAACCTAGGATAGATATCGTCTTCCGTTCTAAGGCGTCCTATGTTAGCTATGTTCTCGAATTCACGTATACTACGCTTTGACACGTCCTTGAGTGAGTATCGACTGAGATCTCTTCTTGTTTCCCACCTGTATAGCACGTATTCTAATAGTAAGGAAATTATTGCACCGGGGACTATTATATGTCTCATAAAGCCAGAAGTTATAGAAAAGAGAGCTAATAGTAGGATCATAATCTGCAAGATGCATGTTATTACTATAAATCGCGCACGCGTACTAACCCGCAATATTTCGATTGTCAAACCAATCCCTCGTAGAGCTTCTCATATTTTAGCGCGCGCGCGGGTTAACGTCTAACAAACGATCGTCGATCAGCTTTTCGAAGGCTTACTGGCCAGCATAGCGCGCGCTAGAACTTCCTAATGCTCATATACTTACCACAAGGGCAGTCTAGACAAAATTCGTTGAAAAGAAAACACACAAGTGCCGTAGATGATTAACGCGAAGACATTGATTCATAATAGATATCTAGTATCTTAGGAAAAATAACGTCATCTGAGTATTTCTTAGCTTTTATTCGGTTGTTTCTACTAAACTTTGAACGCATGGTTTCACTAAAGAGCATTTTCAGCACAGCGTCTGAAAGAGCATCAGGATTTCTTGAAGGAACCAAAAATCCGTTTTCTCCATTCTCAACGATTTCAGACAAACCTCCAACATTCGTGGCGACGATGGGTAAGCCGGACGCGAGGGCCTCAAGTACAGCCATGCCGAATGTTTCATACACACTCGGAGAGACGTATACATCAGCAGCTGCCAATAACTGATTAAGATGATGTTTTTCTACATATCCGGTGAAACTAATGTTTTTCAAACGTGCCTTTCTTGCGAAATCTACTAGTTTGTCCTTTGAAGGCCCGGTGCCCACGATTATTAGCTTGGCTGAAGGGCATTCTTGAACAATGTTTTGGAAGGCTTCGATCAAGTATATCAATCCTTTTTGCGGATGTAAACGTCCTGTGTAAAGGATTATGCCGTCCTCTGCATCTAAACCAAGATTTTCCCGTGCTTCTTCCCGACTAGGAAGACACTCGTAATCCTCTAAGCGAATAGGATTCGGAATGACTATGGGGCGCACTCCACATTTTCTTTCAACTAGGTCTGCATAATAATTGCTTGGGCTGATAACTTTCGTTGCGTTCCGAATGCCCAAAGTGAACATTAGATGTTGATGTGTTGGGAAAACCTTGGAATGCCACAGCTCACGAGCTAGTTCTGGAGGATAATCCAGTGGACACCAATGCAGAGTAACCACCACTGGAACCCTATCGAGATTCCGTAGAAGAATAGATGTTGGGACAAAGTCTATGTAGTGAAGGTGCAGTACATCAATTTTTTTCTGCAAAGCAAAACGATGGAGACGTAAGCCGTAATAAAGTATCCCGAAATCATAAAACAGATCCTCAATTAAGGGTTTTCGTGCAACATGAAACACGCTGGGTGAAGCTCCTCCCCCAATTTCAGGGTGCTTATCAAAAGCAGAAAAGTGAAAGACTTCGTAACCTGAGTCGGTGAGAAAACTAGATAACTGCTTCACATACGTTTCTCCACCACCCCACGGATAGTTGAATAGAGAACAAAGACCAATGCGCAAGAGAAAACCCTCGTTATCTTGGTCCACATTAACTGTATGTACGATACCCGTTAGCCGATCGCCCTGCATTTGCAGGGCACAAAGCGTGCACGTGAACTATTGGGATAGACTCTCATAAAGATTCTTAGTATCTTCTGCCACACTCTTCCAGTCAAACCTCTCAGCAAAAAGTCTACCTGAAGTCGACATCCTCATACGTAATGCAGCATCATTCAAAAGCCTTCTTATGCAGTCGTTGAGAGCATAATAGTCGCCAACCGCAAAAAGCAGGCCCTCAACACCATCGCGCATAAGCCTTGGAAAGCCATCTATCCTCGAGCTAACAACAGCGGCCCCGAAAGACATTGCTTCTAGTAGAGATATCGGTCCAGCTTCATACTCGGAAGTAAGCACGAAGACATCAGCAGCTTGATAGTATAGTTCGAGTTTATCTCTTGAGACCCAACCTGGAAACTCGACGACAGTCTCGAGACCTAACTTTCTCGTAAGCTCCCGTAGATATGGCTTGAGAGGACCGTCTCCAGCAATAACTACTTGGAGCTTTCGAGCCTCTTCTGGTATGAAGCTGATAGCTTGCAGAAGCACGTCTAGGCGTTTTCTAGGTATGTGCTGCCCCGCAGTAAATATCAGAAGCTTTTCTGTTTGCAATCCCAGCTCTCGTTTGGCCTCTGCCTTGCCTACAAGCGTCGAAAAGTTGGGCAAATTGACAGCGTTGTGGATGATTCTCACTTTCTCCCGAGGAGTTCTGTAAACTTCCAGAACTTCTCGTGCAACTTCTGGAGAGGGCACGATCACTGCTGTACTTGAAGCAAGACACGTAAATTCCAAATAAAACCCAAGGACCACATAGAACAACACCCGCTTTGCTGAAACAGCGCTAAGTGAATGATTCAGTATCGACCTTATCTCACCGTAACTCGTATCATGAATTGTAGTGACTTTATTTTTGTGTCTGACGAATGCACCTACGTAAGGTTCCTCGACGTGAACGATATCGAATTTTTCTTTTGTGATGAGGCTATTCGCCTTTCTTGTGAGGCGTATTATGTCAACGGGGATTTTCGCGTCTGCTCCGAGCGAACAGTTCAATCTGGCATTTATGGAACTCGAAGGCATGATGAAGGTGACATTTTCATCTGACAGCTTGGGGTCGCCATAAGAGATGATTTTGCAGCAGACGTCTAGTCTTTCTAAGCCTTTAACTAGATTCGAAGTATGCGTTGCTACTCCTCCAACTTCAAAAGGAGGATACTCTCTGGTCACGAACAATACCTTCACAGATTGAAACACCATCGCAGCTGAACAATGCTGACCTAGCCTGCTTCCAAACCAATCGGGCGACTTGAGGATGCGCAGATTAAAGCTTGATCCGGTTCCACTTCAAAAGGCGTGTAGAAGTTACTACTTGAGAAATTCACGAAGTAGCCTGAATGTTTCACGGGCATGCTGTTCCTTTGAAACCCCTGCAACTAAGCCTCTCAGGTTTGGCAAAGTCTGTATGTAACTAATCGCCTCAGGAAGTGTGAGGTAGCCCGCTGCCATTGTGCTCACTGCAATTACGTCGGGCGTTGGTATTTCGGCCAAAGCTTTTTCGCATTCACTCCGCGAAGGGTTCATCTGAAAACCAACTCTATTTAGGGGAGTAGCTATCAATACATCAGCAAAATCGATGTCCCACTCTTTGAATCTGCGTACAAGATAGGCAAAGTTGCGAGTCTCGAAACCTGGCGTGATGCCTGACTTGATCATGAACTTTACGTATGACCTGAATAGCCATTTTAGCTTCAGTGCAAGAGCCATCTCTGTCAAGACCTCATGAAGAAAAACTGAATCTAGAATCATCTTTTTTCTCGAAGCAGATCTTATTCTTGAAACCTCGAACCGAACATAGGCTTCAAGGAGCGCAGCTAGGTCTGCATAAAAGACTCCTTTGAGACCTGTCAATAAGCTCTTCACGTCCCCTGAGAATACTATTTGTTTCGCGAATTTCCTTGCCAACCCCTGCATTCCAACCTGCGTCGCCAACCTAACGTATTCATATGCGTAGGGAACAATAGCAAAAAGGCGCGGTCTCTTGCTCCCAACTCTCTCGCCAAGTCTAGCAAGGATCGCAAGCGTAGTCTCACTTACCGAAAACATAAAGCCGTCAGCCCCATTGTCCAAAGAAGTTGCCACCAGACCAGCAGCGCTTTCAACATCGTATATTGCCTGACCCCTAGCCCTGCTCCTTTCCTGCGAGAGGTGACTTATTCCATGGAAGGGGTTATCACCAACTAGCAAAGTGAACTGCCCTTGTTCATTCATCCAATCCAACCCTCACTTGCAGTTCCTGGATCAGACTGTCGACCTTTGAGGCTGTGTCAAAATCAGGCCAACCGCAGCGACTACCGAGAACAGCCTTAATGAAATGTTCATCCTCCCGATAATATTCGGGTGATCCTAGTAGAAATCCAACATTATCATCGAGATCATGTCTGTACCAAGCAGAGTGCTCTCCATTGTTGAGTTGCAGGTTCACTTCATCATCATTGACTTTGATGTATCCTTCAGTTCCTCGAATGAGCAATCCGAACTCGGGCATGTGATATCCGTTCTTGGACCATGAGACATCAAACCGTCCTTCTGCCCCATTGAGTGTTCTAACTCTGAACTGCACATCATCTTTGAAACCCGTGTCGCCAATGGATTCAACCCCATCTTTAACAAGTTCAAGGTGACCGAAATACCAAAGGGCCAAATCTATAGTATGCGCTCCCAAGTCTTTGAGCACACCTCCTCTGTTCGCTGAGACATCTGGGTTTCTCTTAACGCCCTGAAAATCTGACGAATAGGCGTACGCTTCGAATGAAGTTATGTCGCCTATGGTCTCTTGATTAAGCAAATTCCTGGCTTTTGCAAAAGTGACTCCAAACCTCTTCATGTAACCAACCATATTAGTGCCGCCATGTCTCTCGACTAGGTCACATAGTTGTTTTGATTCATAATAAGAAGAGGACAGCGTCTTTTCCACAAACACGTTTTGTGCGATTCCCTTCAAGTAGACGGCCTTGGTGATAAAGAAGTGAGACGGAATAGGTGTTGTAACATAGACAGCTCCGAGGTCTAACGAGCACAGCTCCTCTAGTCTAGCGCACAACTTGGCTCCTCTGAACATTTCCCTACAAAACCTCCGGATCAATGTGCTCTTGTCACATAACCCTACGAGCTCCACGCCAGGTAACGTGCTCAATATGCTAGCGTGAAGCAAGCCCATCTTGCCTAATCCAACTATAGCAATCTTCACATTCTCTTTTTTCAAATTGTCTACGGTCCTATGTTGTCGAGAATCCTGTGCAAAACACGTCTAGGGTTACGTTGTCTGTAGTGTCTCTAGGAGGATCCTTCTCAAGATCGTGAAGCCATGTCTTAGCTTCAGCTTTTTCTCCCCGAGTCTCTGTCTATAATAGATTGGAACTTCCAGAATACCGAAACCCTTTCTCTCCACGTAATGGTTTAGTTCAACTTCGACATCGAAACCCTTGGACTCAGGTTTCCAATTCTTTATGATTTGCCACCGTACAGTCCTAAGACCGGTCAATGGATCCTGCAGGTCGACGCCGTTCAACAGGTTGTGAGTGAAAGCTAGAAGTCTGTTTCCTAGATAGAAAATGTCGTGCATGGCACTCAGGCTACGATGGTCGGGCAATCTGTTTCCACAGACCATGCCCACATCTGGATTCTTTTCGAGAATGTTAATCATCTCAGGCACATGTGTTGCTGGATAGGTGTAATCGGCGTCGATGAAAACCACGTATTGGCCTTGGAAAAACTTGGCATGTGTAATTCCGGCTGCTATAGCGTTACCTTTTCCTGAACCTTTCTGAGTTACAACTTCGGCACCCATTTCTGCTGCAATCTTGACTGTGCTGTCAGTGCTCCTTCCGTCAACCACCAAAAATGAAGACTGACCAACGCAGGCTCTCAGCTCCGCCAGCGTAGGCCCTATGCCCGCTTCTTCGTTCAACGCAGCAAGGATAACAAGCGGGCGCCCGTCCATGATCTTTTCGAGTTGCCAAGTCTCAATGCCTTTGGAATTAATCATGTCAACCGCTCCTTTCTTCCTGCATACCCTGACCAGTCAACAGGTTCACGAGCCCGAATGAGTTGCTGGCACCCGCCGATTCCTTTCAATTGGTCTTGACTCGAGCGTTCTATCAGATGTGCACATTCTTGTCAACTCATCTCTCTGGCTTCATGCTCTCCGATTCTTTTCAACTCCTGAAGATGTACTAGAATAGCGCGCGCTCGCCCATTTTCAGCGCTTCAGCTGTTTGATCCCTCTCTGGCGAGAGCGGAGAAGAATCATAAGCTATCCGCTCCTTCTCCTTTCCATTCATCCTCCTTTCTTCTCTGTGCAAAAGAATACACATCATCTGAAAGATAACTTTAACTGAAACGCTCTTCTATAACAGAAAAGGAATTATTCACCGTTCAGTCACACTATTTTATCAAATAATGCACGCTGTAAATAGCGCAATGATTCTCGACCTTCAACCCAAAGGGATTCCGTCCATACCACTAAATCAGATCGTTTCATTAAAAACATTCTGCACTCGACATCCTCATTCATCTAACGCGCACGATACGCGACATCTGAAGCGACAAAAAAGGACAATTTCAGACATTTCAATGCTCACCTCAGGCATATGAAAGCATTTAAGGCAACATACCCCACCCCCATAGTCGATCGATACCCCGATGGGGCACGCAAGCGCAAAACACAGCATGAATACATATTTCGAGTTCACAAGTGCCTTAACCGCCAACATGCAGAAACGTTATGCGCAACGGTGAAATCCATGCGCAGAAGAACACTCATTCTAATCCTCTTTCCAGGCATACTTTTCCTCTGGATGATCGGCTGGAGCCTGTACTGGATTGGAGACAACCAGACAACCAACAAGCCTCCAAACAAGAACAAACCCCAAATCATCCATTTGACTACGGACATGGCCCAGGAACAGACAATTTCGTAGTAACACGGGCGCGGGCGGGTTTTGTACACGTACGTAACTGGAAACATGGATGGAAACGTAAACAAGAAAGGAAACACGTTCGCAAGTGTGTGTTGGGGTAAAGTTTTATCCTTCGAAAGAGCACGCGCTGGGTGACTTTTGTTCACCTGCCAATTTTTTGCTTTAGCGATCGAAGGGAACGCAAGTTGTTCGAAAAGTCTTCTTCTATTTCTTTCAAGATGCCGGTTAGCAGTTTCTGAAGCTCGTCGCTCGCTATGAACAAGTGAACAGCCTGCTTTGTTATCGTGTCGCGCTCGTCCTTGAACGTGAGCCTTGCATAATTCTCAGCAATGCGCTCAAGGTATCCGTGATAGATCTCGTGTGCGAAGAGCGTGTCAAGCTCGTCAGTGCTCGAACTCCCGTGGTAGTATTCCCGCAAGGTGGAAAACGCTGCCTCTGGGAACTCCTCGAATAAGTCTTGGGCGATTTGATTTGATTTGTGAAGCTCCCAGTTTGTAAAGATTAGTGGGAGGAGCTGCGTGTTGTTTCTTGCTGTGTTGTCAATGTCAAAGTCGAGGAGCAAGTGTAAGTAAATGTCTTTATCATTCTTCAAATCGACTGGAACATTGTATCCTTTTTGTCTTACAGTCAGTGTTGGAGGACCTGGCAACTCTTTCTTGGAAGAAATCAGTGTTTCTGGATAAATCGTCTTGGGTATCCTGCAGAAAACCCAAAGCAGACCTTCCGTGGTTAAACCATAGATTTTGACTATCACATTCTTCTTTGACTTCTGCTTCCTGACCATTTTGACAAAGCCTAGCTTTTCAAGACTCTTAGTTACTCGGTGGATGCCTGGATACGTTATGCCTTGAATCTTTGAGATAGCGTACATGCTTCGTTGGCCGTCATAGGCTAAAGTCAACAGAACTTTCCACTCGGGCACCGTGAACCTTCTCATGTTCAGTTCATGAAATTCTTCGATTCGAGGGTTAGGCTTGTCGAAAAGTGTGGATCTGTCAATTTGATTTTTCGTGACTCATCACCTACTGTACTCCAATGCGTTGCGGGGATAATATTATACTTTAGGTATAGTAAAACTGGACTGCAACAGATATAGGTTTGCCTGATATCTACAGAGATAAGACAATGTTCAGAAGGAATATGATGAGAGTGAGAAAGGAAGAGGCTGGGCGTAGTTCGCTTCAGTCTGATCTTGAGGAAGATCTTCGTAGGCTACAGAGGTTGGTTCCTCTTGAAGAGTCTTTGCAGGTTTGCCTGAAGCCGACATGTAAGACGGAAGTCTTGGGGGAGGTACGAGGCAGCACCATTTTCATATACAGTAACAATCCCAGCGAAGCTTCGCAAACATTGAAACATGAGTATATTGATTATTTATTGTCGAGAAAACTGATTGACCCCCTTGTTTCTATGATAAACGCTCTGACAAAGATTAGAGAAGACGAGATTTACCGGAGCAAAGAAAGGATAGTTGACTTGCTGTCAGGGCTTCTGGACGGTTCCGAGGAGGCGGTGTAGTTTTGGAAGCTGTCAAGAGAGAGTTCAAACAGGTGCCAGCACGCAAGATTCACAGATCCAACGTTCTGCCGTCTAGAGACTCCTATGACCGGAGTTTCGCAGATTCTGTCAGGGAGGACGGCGTCCAGCAACCGCTGATTGTTCGCCCAGATCCAAAGAACCCGGACGAGTACGAGATAATTGACGGCTATGGAAGATTGTCCTTCTCAAAGCCTGAGGATGTCGTGACGGTTGAAGTGAGGCAGGTGCCTAAGGACTCTGACGTTTTCAAGGTAAGCAACATGACCTTCCTCAGAAAAGGGCTCTCCACCTACGAGAGGGCCAGACGTCTAACGTCCTGGATAAACACGTTGGCAAGGGAGAGCAATGCACAAGGCGCACAGGCCCGAGTGGCGAAAGACGCTCGCATCTCGGAATCCTTGATCTCCCAGTATGTGACCATAGACAGGATGTTTAGGAAGCTAGAGACTCTGCCGGAAAGACGAACAGTAAACTTTGATGCATTAAAGATCCAGGGCGTGAACAGGCTCTACGAGCTTGCAAGGCTGACTGAACACCCTTCCAGCCTGCTTAAGGTAAGCCAGCAACTATCGAATGAGCCACAGATGCGGCTTGAAGAATTGAAAAAGAGAGTGGATGCAGCGTTGGAAGAAGCCAGCCCAGAGGAGGAAGATATTCTCGCAGACCTTACAGAAGATCCTGAGGTAATAGAACGTCAGAGGAAGAAGAGACAAGATGAAACCGTCGAGCTCACACAAGAAATGGTCAAGCTTGCCGACGAGACCAGGCAGGACCTCACAATCTTCGAAACGCGGATAAAATTACTTGACGCGAAGTTACTGAATGCAGAAGTCCTGAACGTGCTGCCCAGGCTCCAACGACGCTTCAAACGCCTGCAGAAAGAAATAGCAAAACTGGACGGATACATCCTGCAATCCGTCCCGAAATAGCAGAGAAGTGACTGACGCTTGCGCGCTTTTCGGCGTTAGATTTTGGCTTCAAAAAGACACTAAATAAAACCCAGCCACACTACATGTGTTTTCTTTAAATTTACACCATACAATACCGTTGTCCGAGATCCACCACACATGCTTGCTGAGGGTATTATATTCCCCCTTCGTGGGCCGAGATTATATTTGTTATATGGGGGGCTGCTCCAGCAATGATCAAAAGAGCAGAAAACCAATCAGAGAACCTGGATTCTAGGGACACTTTTCCAGGATCTCGCATGGTGCGCGCCGGCCTTTTCCCGAGGTCAGAAAGGAATCATGTGTCATGTGGGCGAGTTGAAGAAGCCTTGAACCTGGAGAAGCGCGTGCTCGACAAGTCAGTATAGACTAATCGCTAGAGTTTGGTAGCCCGGGATAGCTTCAAACTCTCGGTTCAAACTTTTCCTGCATACTATCAATTTGCGAGTAAGAAATAGCTTAATTGCAATTGAAACGACTAGGTTTTACTATCATTTTCGCTATTCACCCGAGAGCTCGACACTTTTTCGTGCTCATGTTATAATAGAGAAATGGCATAAGTTACAAGAACTAGAAGTGAAATGTCAAGACAAGATCGTGAGCTATGATCGGAGTGACTAAAACATTTCAGATGAAGCTAGATTCTATTCAGCCAAGCCAGTTGTATATCAGTTCTGAGAAACTGGATAGTATGATGAAAAGCCTTGAACGAAGTAAGCTTGTATTCGTTGAACCTATTCCAATAAAGAAGCTAGGAAATCAAGTTATCTTTGTTGATGGTCATACAAGAGCTCTTGCAGCATTCTTGCTCGGTCTTTCTGAGGTTCCAGTGTATTGGGAAGATGAAGAGCTTGATTGGGAAGAATACGAAATCTGTGTTGAATGGTGCAAGAAAGAAGGAATTCACACCATATCAGACCTGAAGAACAGGATTGTGCCCCACAAAGATTACCAAGTTCTGTGGCTTGACAAATGCAGAAAAATGCAACAGGATCTTGAAGCCGAAAGAAAGACTAGAGGCTCGGTTACGAATGGAAACGAGGTAACACATTCGAAACTTCTGGCAGTCAAAAACAAGTTTCAACAGGCAGGAGTGGAATGGGTTATTTTTGCTGGAGCAGCTGCCTCATGTTATGGAAGCAAGAGGGAAATCACCGACATTGACATATTAGTTAGATGTGATGACTTGGCGAAATCAAGGACAGCATTGAAAGACATTGATCTCGGAGGCTTTGACATTGGTTGTGGAGCTGAGATCAGAACAGCTCAAGGACCATGCTTGTTCTTCTTGGATGACAAAATGGTTGAGAGAGCAAGCTGGAGACAGCTTTTCGGCGTTGTAGTTCCAGTGATGTCAGTGGAGGACAATATCATCTTAAAGGCAATTCTTCAGAGAGGAGAAGACAAGGGAAAGCACGATATAGAAGACATAAAGTCCATGATAGCTCATGA
>Ga0315296_10001478_pt1 | contig 20587 bp, 19 predicted proteins | sample YL17G14_18_MG_FD_203921 | JGI IMG/M metagenome (GOLD analysis project Ga0315296, IMG submission 203921) | Sediment microbial communities from Yellowstone Lake, YNP, Wyoming, USA - YL17G14_18 | ecosystem: Environmental > Aquatic > Freshwater > Lake > Sediment | place: USA: Wyoming | collected...
ATCTTTCATTCATGTAGGCAAGCAGTTTCTTTTTTAGGGTTTTTTCAATTTCTCTTTTGTCAAGTGAGGCGATGGCTTGCCATTTTTTAACCTTGTCTCCTTTTTTAACCCCGACCCAAGTGAGTAGACCAGAAGTTTGGAATTTTAAAATCACTTGTTTTTCAGCTTGAATTTCACCCGAAACCGAAACCGAGCTGGTAAGATCCTCTTTTTTGATTTTTTCAGTATTATATTTAACCTTTGGGCCTTCAACAAAAGCTCTCACTTTAGGAACAACGAACACGAAAAAGACCAAAAGAAAAACTAAACCGAGAATAATAATTTTCCAGGATTGGCGAAGTCGATTGATCATTTTAAGCTGTTATCTCCTCCTTTTTGATTCTTATAAATTTAATCCACTCTTCGATGACAATGAAAAAGGCCTTAAAGGGTGCTTCGATGACGAAATCAAAAATGAAAATTAAAAGATTGATTTGGGCCAGTTCCCTAGAGAGAATTTGGCCGACTCTTAGAACTGGTAAAGAGAAAAAGTCAACCAAGGGACTTAGGGCGCTCTCTTTTTCTTGAAGAACATAATCTTTAGTAATTAAGCGAACGCGAAAGCCGAAGAAAAAGACAACGCAGACAAAGAAAAGGAAAATGGCCTGGCTAACGGGATTAAAGTGAAGCTGATTTAAAAACCAGAGAATTAAGCCGAAAATAACAATAAACATCGCCAAATAAATAAAATTAAAAACCGAAGCCAAACCAGTTTTCTTTACCGGCTGTTTGATCTCAATCATATTTTTAGCGGAAACAGAATCATAACAATAATCTTTGATTTTGACAATCACTTTTCGGGTGTTATCCTCGCCCGGCAGTCTGATTGAGGCGGTGACTAAAAACATTAAGGCGGGGGGAAATAAAGTGTTAATGCCAATGGCAGCATAATTTGTTTTTCCAATTAAGAAGTCAAAAGGGATTTCCAAAATCAGGGCAAAAAGCATTTTCGTTAAAAAGATATAAATAATGCTTCTGGTTGCCGCTCTTCTCAGTTTGGCGCCTGTTTGTTGATATTTATTTTTAAGAATTTTTTTGGCTGATTCTTCGAGTTTTTCTGGGTCAGACAAGAGACTTTCCAATTCTTCCGGTTTCTCATTAATCAAGTCTCTGATAACCAAAAAGGGAGGCATTTCCCGCCTTAGTTTTCTTCTTAATTCATCGCCGAATGGAAAACTAAGTTGACCTTCAATTTCTTGATGAATTGAAAAAAATTGGGAAGTCACTGTTTCCACCCCGTCTCTTTTTGTTTCCATCCAATTGGGAAAACGAGTTAAAAAGAGATGGAATCTAATAATCGGGTCGTCGCTCTCGGCAAAGGCTCGATGAACGGCAATATAAGTTTGGATATTTTTTATTTTTTGATCATTGAGGCCTTCAATCACGACTCTCTCTCTTAAAGATCGATAGACAAAACTGATTAAGGCCTCACGAATGGGGGCGGGAGATAGTTTTTTTTCGATTTCACAGGAAGCCAAACCGACTAGCCAATCGGAAATTTTGCTTTTTTCGTCTCGAGAGCTGTCTTGAATGACAAGGTTCTTAAGATCAATATATTTATAGACGACCTCTTGAATTTCCTCAATTTTTTCTTGGGAAACTTTTTCTTCATCCAGATAACGAGCCCAAAGAAGTTCTCTAGCCAAAAGTTCGCCTACCCCAAGACCGCTGGAATTGGTGATGAATCTTCTTTTGAGGATTCTTTCGATGGCCGCTCTTCTTAATAAATGCTCGGCTCGGAATTCGACCGCATTTCTTGCCATTTCGTAAATGAGAGCCGCTCTAGAAACGGCATGACTAACGGAAATGGCTGTCCCGGGTGAAACAGGCTTCGCTTTTTGGGTTTCGTCGACAACTTCGATTAAGTTTCGGATTTCTTCGTTTAGATTGGTCATCAGATTGTGTCCCGTCGAACGGGACTACCACGTTTGACGTGGTGCCGCAGAGAGGACTCGAACCTCTACCCCTTGCGGGATACGGTCCTAAGCCGTATGCGTATTCCAATTTCGCCACTGCGGCATGGCTGAATTATACCGCCACAGAGGCTATTATTCAACTTTAGAGGTCTAAAGTAAATTGAGACTCTCCGTCAATTTTTTTCATTATCGACTTAACCTTGGCGGCCCAGGTTGGCGAAGGAGGGGCATAAATCCGAGCGATTTTATCAATCGTCTTGGCACCACGGTCGACATAGTTTTCTTTTAAAGCCTTAGAAACATACCAGATAGAATCCGGCCAGGATTTAAAATGATAAAGACCATTATTCCAGCCATAAGCGTTATAAGAATTTTTGGGAATAAATTTACCATAGGTGGATTCGACACCGGTAATGGCGGGTAAAAGACGCCAGTCCAAACCAAAGGCATCAGCCGAATTGATGAATTCATCGCTGAAATCGGCTAAAGGAGAATTAAATTTTTCAAAATAATCTCTAAGAATTTCCTGCCGATTGTCAACAATGACTTCATTATCCAACAGCTGAGCTGAGGGATTGATTTGGTTTTGAGCACGTAAAGAAGGGGCATTGATTAATGCCATTAAGATTAAAATTGAGATGATGAAAAGTATCTTTTTCATATTCATATGCTTATAGCCTTTAAAAAAGGGGCTACCGATGTAGCCCATAAGGAAATATCTTGTGTTGAATAAAAAAATCCTAAAGTAGAGCCGGACGGCCTTACCTCAGGATCTAGAGGGAATTATAGCATATGTCCTATAGCTTGTCAAGTTAAAGACAAGCTTCAAGGACCACGCGAAAAGAGGTCCTTATAAGAAGTCAAGTTTTCTGACAAAGGAGAATGATGGAGGGGCCGAAATATTGAAGAATGGATAATGGAGAATGGATAATGTAGAAGTGAGACTCAAGAAATAACAAAACTTTCAAGGGAATTAGCTTCTTAATAAATTGATGGCGGAAGTTGGAAACGGAGAGTCGCTCGATAATTTTGAAGCCTGCATCGTTTAGATCATCTTCAATCTTTTTAGGGTGGTGGTTGAGAAAGGTAATTTTGCGGGCTCTGATTGATCCTGAGGTTCGTTGTTCCACCGGACTCAGATCCCTGGCGAATCTAAAATTTCCCTTTAACCAAGCCCTAATTCTAGCTCGAAAATGGATTTTGTTAGCGAATTCCAAGACAAGATAACCATGCGGTTTTAAGACTCTAGCCGCCTCAAGGAGGGCATCATTTGGCTCTGGTAGATGATGGACAACCCTGATGATGATGGCCACATCAAAGAGCTCATCCCTGAAAGGCAAATTATCAGCTTTTCCGAGTTTAAATTCGAGATGGGGAAGATTTTTTAGTCTTGATTTGGCTTCGGTGAGAAGGTTTTCTGAAGGATCGAGAAGGAAGCAATTTATGAACATGGGAGCATAAACCTGAGTGTGTCTACCAAAACCAGCGCCAATGTCAATAATGGATCCCCTTCTTTCTTTAGGGATTAGAGAAAGAAATTTTTTTAAAGCTATTTTTTCTGTTTGGTCCTCATATTCCCGACCGAGCCAATAATGGGGATAGTCATAAGAATCATAAGGAGCTTTCATGAAGAAATTATATCACTTTAGTTCGTCGAGGAATTGATTAACGCATTTTGCCCAGGCGCCGCCCTTTTCCAAGCTCGGCGGAGCATATTTAGGCATAATTTCTTCCGGAGTGACTAAGCCTTGATCATAGTATCTTTCTTTCAAAGTTTTGGCGACTTGGTCAATCGCTTGTTCCCAGGAAATAAAGTTTGTCTCCCCATTCTCAAACCCCCAGCAATTGTAAGAACCGTCAGGAATTTTTTTACAAAGATTTGATTCGCACATGGCAATGGCGACGATGATTCCATAATCCAAGTCATATTTTTCCGAAACCTCAAAAATTTTATCAGAATAGGGAAGCAAAGGAGAATGGTATTTTTCCAGATATTGGCGAATTAAGATTGGCCGGGCATCACCGACAGCGATGGCCTGGCTAATTGACCCTACGGCTGGGGGTAAGGCAGCGTAAAGTTCCATTGGTGTCGAGGCGCCCAAAACCTTTTCGGCTTGTTGAGAAATCAACTCAGGCAGCCGTTGAGTCCGGTCCACTTGCCAAAGTGAAAACAAAGACAACGAAAGGGTCAGTGGGGTAAAAAAGACGAATAATAGAGTATAAAATAGCCTTTTCATGAGGCAGTAATAACTCTTTTCTGTAATGACAATACTGACAGATTAAAAATAGTTTGTCAAGGTTTTAAATATAACCTCTTAATTTAACATAATAGTATAATTCAAACATATGAAACTCTTAGCTGCTAGATTAAAACATATAAGAATTAGCCCTACTCTTTTAACCCTTTTTTGCGTCAGTGTTTTAGTCATTGTTTCCACTCTCCAGTTAAATTACGCCCTCCGAACCCATCTTTATTTTTCTCAGGATGATTTTATGTCAATTGCTTGTTTCTCTAACAATAGTTACCTCAATGTTCTTTCACAATTTGTTAGGTCAGGAGATCTCATCGTTCCGAAAAGAATGATTGGTAACCTTTTGGGCTATTTAAACTTTAAAGTTTTACTTGATTTGTTTTCTGTCAACCCGCTGCCCTTCATCATTAATGATCACCTTTTCCATTTGGCCAATATCTTATTAATCTTTTATCTGTCATTCAAATCAACGAAAAATAGGTGGGCTTCATTACTGATAGCGATCATTTTTAATAAGTATTATTTGTTTTATTTTTCTAATATGCATGAATATTTGGTAACTTTCTTTTCTTTAATTACCTTTATTCTATTTATAAATTTTCCACGTTATTTATATCTGTCTTTAATAACCTTTATTTTAACTCTTCTTTCAAAACAATATGCCCTGGTTGTACCTTTATTTCTCCTATACTATTCATTCTATTTTCATAAAAAACTCTTAAAAAACAATTTTCCCTTTCTTGTCGTGGCCCTAATCTATTTATTACTTCAACTGGTTTATTATTTAAAAACCGCCCATGTTTGGGTCAACCCCACCTACGAAACAAGCTTAAATTTGGCTCTAATTTTAAAAAATTTAAATTTTTATATTAACCCTAGCCTATTATTAATATTATCCTTATTTCCTCTATTTTCTCGAAAATATCATAGTTGGTGGTTGGCGCTAATTTTTATATTAAGTCTTTTTCCCGCCTTAGTTTTAGTAAACCGGCGTGACTTATATTATTTTTATTATCCGGCAATGTATCTTTTATTGTATGTTGCCGTTAATCTGCCCAAATCGATTATGAAGCAATTACCCGTTTTCCTCTTAGTCATCATTCTTTTTGGTGGCCGACAAGCTTTCCCCATCATTGCCCGCCAGGACTACCCAAATTGGGAACTAGTTTCTATTAATAATTTACTTTTTACTATCAGAGAAGAGCTTCAGTCTAAACCGCAAGTGGCCACAATTGAAACGAAGAAGTTAAACCTTTACCGAGATGCCCGTTCTGTCTTGGAATATAATAACTTGCCAATTTTTATAGGACCTCCCCTAAACCAAGAATACACTTTTAGCTACAATTCCCAAACCTCAACCCTTTCTTGTGTAAAAAAATAGCCTCGTGTGAACTACCGTTACGCTGCATCGAACACCATTGTAGAAGAGTTATTGAAGGAATTCATGGAATGGAGGATTATCTTTCAGGAATATCCTTTTAAAAAATTAAACCATTCGGTTTTATCAAGCATGACTCATCCGAAATATAAACCAAGTTAAACCATGAGGGTCTATAACCAGACCTGGAAACCAGAACACATTTTTTATTGAAACGATTTTTATATGGGTCTTGGGGAGGAGGGCCAACGCTAAATGAACGCCAAGTAATCCAATGGAGAAATAAAAATAAAACGAGAATGATTACCAATATGAGTATGATTTTTTTAATCATACTCATAGTTTATCACATAATTTTTAAACTAAAACTACTTGTTGATTTCTGAGTCTGTGAGCCAGGAGGGATTCACATTCGACTCGTTTAACTCGCTCAGTGTAAACTTCTCATCCCTCCTTCACTTCGTCAACCTCAATGGTTCACACTGAGCTTGCCGAAGTGTGAGCCAGGAGGGATTCGAACCCCCAACCAATGCCTTAAGAGGGCACTGCTCTACCGTTGAGCTACTGGCCCGAGTGCCTCTGAAGGGAATCGAACCCCCATCACCGGTTCCGAAGACCAGTGCTTTATCCGTTAAGCTACAGAGGCGATTGTCAACGAGCCGATGTAGCTGCGGACAAGCTCCGCTTATCCGTTAAGCTACAGAGGCTAAATTGTGTTTATTATAGCAAATTTAGGGTAAAATAAGAAGATTATGGAGACTGAAGAACAGATAGCTCATATTGAACAAGAAATACGAGAAACGCCTCATCACAAAGGCACTGAGCATCACATTGGCCGTTTAAGAGCCAGGTTGGCTCAATTGAGAGATCAGCTTTATGAGCAATCAGGCAAAGCTGGTTCGACTTCAGGCGGAGGGTTTGCCATTAGAAAACAAGGCGATGCAACCGTAGTTTTAATTGGTTTTCCTTCGGTGGGAAAATCAACCTTGCTCAATAGATTAACCAACGCTCAATCCAAGATAGCTCCCTACCCTTTTACCACTTTAACGGTGATTCCGGGGATGATGGAATATAAAGGGGCCTTCATTCAGATTTTAGATGTTCCCGGACTAATTGCCGGCGCGGCTTCAGGTAGAGGAAGAGGCCGACAGGTTCTCTCCATCAGCCGAGGAGCGGATTTGTTGTTGTTAATGACTGAGGCTGGTCAGGAAAAACAACTTAATTTACTTGAGAAAGAACTTTTTCAGGCGGGAGTAAGACTGAATCAAGTGCCAGGAGAAATCACCATTAAAAAAAATTTTAAAGGAGGTTTAAAAATAAAAACTATTGGCAAACTGTCTCAAATGAATCTGGAGACAATTAAGGAAATAGTTAAACAATTTCATCTAATAAATGCGGAACTAATTATTAGCGATGATTCCAATCTTGACCAATTGATCGACGCTCTTTCCGGAAATAGAGTTTATCTGTCGGGTTTGCGGGTAGTGAATAAAATTGATCTTGGAAAAGACAGCCCTAGAGAAAGCGATAAGGTTTATGTGAGTGCGGATAAAGGAGAAGGACTCGAGCGGTTAAAAGAAAAGATTTGGGAAAATCTGAATTTGATGAGAATCTATTTGCGAAAAGAAGGGAAGGTCGACTGGGAAGAACCGCTAATTCTGAAGACTGGTTCAATAGTAAAAGATCTCTTGGAGAAAATTCATCTAGATTTAGCTTCCCAGGTAAAAGAAGTCAGATTGTGGGGAAAATCAGCCCAGCATCAAGGACAGAAGATCAGTCTCAGTAGAAGTCTAAGAGACGAAGATATTATTGGTTTTACTAAGTGATTTACTTCATTCTTAAACAATAAATTCCGACACCAATCAAAGTTCCTCCGAGTAAAATAAAGCCGAAATATTCAAGTAGTTGGGGCCAGAAAAGAATAGAGATTGATGGTTGATGATTAATGGTTGATGTTTGATGGTCAGGAAGAATCCAGCCATTTTCCCAGTTGTTGACTTCAACATGCTGAAGTCTTTTACCGATGAATGGTTTTCCTTCCCAGGCGAGCCAGCCATCATGGTAAGCTTGAGAGAGAACGAGAGTTAAATTGTTAGATTGCTCGATTGCTAAATTGTTAATTGAGATCTCATAATAGCTAGGGTTTGGATGAGAAACTTTTAAGGGTTCATGAAGTTGGGGTTCGACAACAACTGTCTGAGGTTTGACAAGTTTAAGGCTGGTTAAGAACTTAAAGGGAATCGGGTTAACGGTAATTTTTCCAAGATCGTTGACGGATTTAACACGCCCGATGGAAAGATTGTCGAAGTGTAAGGTATAGCCTAAGCCATCTTCTTCCATGACGGGTTGGATAAAATAAGAAGTTAATATTTTTGAGTCTTTTGGAAGATAAGTTTCCAAATCCGCTTTTCGTGAATTGAGATTTTCCAACCAAAATAGCAGACTTTTACCCTCAAGATTCCGAGATTCAATTGTAATCAAATAGGACAAACGATGATTTAAATTTGGCAGCCAGAAGGCGGTGCCGCAGTTTTTCGCATCTAAAGAAAATAATCTTAAATATTTTTGGCCATTCTCTTCAATAATTTCATTTTTGACTTGTCCATTAAGGTATTCTTGACAATTGATGGCCTTTTGAACGGTTAATTCTTTTGTTGGGTCGATTTCAGCGCCATAGTAGCCGCCTACTTTAGGCACTTTGACCTCAACCCCATTTTCTTTGATGGATACTTCAGGTTTTAGATAACGGACTTTGCTTAAATCCTGAGGATCAATCCAAACTAACTCTTGAGTATCTTTGGGGATTAACAATTGATAGTTTTTAAGGGATTCAGGAATAGGATTCTTAAAAATATAATAGTTTCCCCTATCATCTAACTCAAACTCCAAATCGCTTTGGCTTCGGCCGGTAAAGAGAGAGCGGAAAGGATAAAAAGTTTGGTAATTGGGAATTAGTCTCGCGAAGCGAGATCTGGCTTCGCCAGATAATTGGTTATCGGTTATATATGGCCCAAGTTTAGAATAGGCCTGGTCGAAGTTATTCCATTGATAATTGGGCCCGATTGCTGGTAAATTTTCCGCCAGGAAAACAAAATCTTTAACCGAAGTTTGGAGATTGACCTGATAGATTTTGATTTTGCCGAATTCTTGTGCCAAAGAAATTTTGTTTGATTTGGAAATCATTTCCTCAAGTTCGTCAAAGAAAAGCGCTTTCGGCGAAGAAGGATTGATGACATTGCCATCAACTAAAAGCCAATTAATCTGGTATTTTTCAAGGACTTTTTCAAACAATTCTTGATTTTTTGAATAAAGTGCATAAGAAATCTCCCAATAATAATTCTCGTTTTTAGGACTCCAGCGGTCAAAATCACGAACTAAGATAGGTTGATCGAGACCGAACCAAACAAAACCAGCGCCTTCAAACCCCCATTTATATAATTCCCAACCACGGAAAGTTTGGATTGGAAAAAAGGTGACTCTTTCTGATTTATTTAGCTTTTTGGACCAAGAATAAACAGCAAAATATTCCTCTGGAATAGAAATTCTTTTTGAGGGATTAATTAAATTACCTGAAAAAACTGGAATCATTGAAAATATTAAAATTAAAAATGAAATGAAGAAAAGTAAAATTTTTAACCCCATTTTTTTCTTGAAAAACTCTGCGATTGTATTGATAGAAAAAGCAAAAAAACAAACAAAACAAAACATGACTAATATCGAAAACTTTGTCCATGGAAATCTTAAACTTTCATCAAAAATAGAGGAACGACTGCGGATGAACGAGAAAATATTGTATAAAGGGAAATGGGAATAGATTAAAAAAATTAAAGAAAAAACAAACAATGGTAGAAGCGCATAAATGAATTTGTTTTTTTTAATAAATGAGACAAGGAAACCAAACAGAATTAGTAATGAAATTAACCAGCCGATTAAAATAATTGGTTTTAGGTTCAAGTGGTTCTGCCATTCATTTAAAAGAGGCTGAAATTTACCATTCCTAAATTCCTGCCAATCGAAAAGAAACCCTTTTAATCTTATAGCCTCAAAAACGTTAGCATGCTTCAAATCGTGTGAGAGCGCTTCCCCAGAAAACATGAGATTAATTTTCGCTAGAGGCACATTTTTTGCTGAAGAAGACAAAAAATAAAGGTTAGGCAAAAGCCAGTAAGAGTTAATTAATAGAGTAATAAAGATAAGTAAAACAATTCTTTTAAAATAGATATGGAATCTGCCATTAAGTAAATAGATGCTGAAAAGGTAGATTATTAATCCTGAAAAATAAACATACCAGAGAGTGGCGGCATAAGCCATTGGAATCGCAAGAAATGTTATTAAAGAAAAGATGACTAAATTACTTTTTTTGTTTTCTGTTAGGAATTTGGTTGAAAAGAAGAGCAACCAAGGGAGAAAGGCGTAAAGTGTCGCAAACATTTCAAAAGGAACATAATAGTGCTGCAAAGTTCCCAGATTAAAAAGATAGAATAATCCACCCAAAAAGGCCGCCATTTTCGTCGACTTCTCTTGGCTTTTAGCAAAAATTATTTTTTCGATGAAGAAGAATGCTCCCAAGGGGCCTAAAATTAGGCAGAGAAAGAAATAAAAATATCGGAGAAAATTAAGAGGTAAAATTACTGAAAATAGATTTAAAATCAAAATACGAGGAAGGTCGGCCATGTGTGAGTGTCCAGAAATCGCTCCAAGACCTTGATATTCACTCCAAACACCGAAAATTTCTCTCTTAAGATTTAGGCAAAAATCAAATTCAGGATGAAGCGTATCCCAGCCGGTAAGCCAGGTGCTAGGAGAATAATTTAAGATACAGATAAAAATCGCTATTAAAGCGATTATTAGGAGAAAGTAGTTCTCTTGCAAAATCTTTTTTATTTTTTTTAACATAGATAATTTTCATGAAAGTTTTACGCCCCATTTAACTAATGCTGCTTTCAAAGGATAATTTTTTATCCTCTAAAAGCAACAGGCATACGGAAAATCGTCTTCAGACCCAAAAAGGGTCGGAAGCGATCAAACGCCATTGTTTGACTGCCTCCGTCGTAGGGTCACGAATCCGACCAGCCATTGTTGCTACCGACTATACAGTCCGGTCCAGTGAACTTGAAGTGTGTTGTTCCCGACGACGACCACGTGCCATTCCACTTGAACACAAGCTGAGATCACTCCGCAGTTAGCACCGTCGGCCACCTGGGTCATACGCCCCATGTAATGATCGAGTAAGGCTTGGCCCGCCAGAGTTGTTAGCTCCGGAGAGTTCATGTCGAAGACTCGACCGGCAATGGTAAACCCATTGTCTACCAATGCGTTTCTAAACATGGCGGTCGGCCCGAAGTGGTTGATCAGAATGGCTGCACAACCTTTCGTTTCTGATGCCGTGCAATCTACACCAAGCTGATCAATCATGATCCTGCCTGCGGTCATTACCCTGTAGTAGTATTGTGGAAGGTCAATGTCTCCGTGGCCATCTTCGAAGTAGTCACCATCCTCGAACGGCAGTTCGTAGGCCACTAGCGCTGGTCTTGTTCCGTTAGGAACATCAGGGAACACAGACTGACGTGAGTAGTCTGGTGCCACCAGGTTTGGATAGTTCAAGGAATCAGAAGCCTTGAATACCAAAGAGACCGTGGAAATTCCAGGCCTCGCCGCAGCTACCGAGTCAGATGTAGCCGTCGGTGCATGGGGCACGGGCGTGTTCGCTGAGGGCTTAGGCGTGGTTGTGATCACCTGCGTGATCACTTCGGTCACGGTTACCGGAACCTCGATGATCCACGGCGTTTGTGTTGCCTCAGATAGTTCAACCAGGTTGTCTACTGTTTCTACTAGATCACCCAATTGTTCTCCCTGAGACTCGACCGAACCAACCAGTGCGTTGATTGTTTGAGATTGGGCCTCAAATCCACTTTGTAGAGGTTCGAGGTCCACCTCGGGCCGCATGACGGCGATCAAATCTGCTGGCCCTCCTGTTCGAACCCAATCAAGGATACCCCAGCAGACTATGCCAAGGACCAAGACTCCGAGTACAGTCACTAGTATTAACCACTTTTTCATGATTTGCCTCCTTCAATCTCCAGAATTAAAAGTTTCCAAAAATATATTTACATCTTCTTTGATGGAAACTGTTCTTCTTTGAACATCCCATTCTGAATACCAAACAACTTGTCTGATACCCAAAGTTAGGATGTTCAATTTGAACCTCTCAGGAGGTAAATCTTTTCCCGTATGCCATGTTAAAGAGCTATTTTCTAGGCCAAAGCTTTGGCGCTTATGCCACACTTTGAACCCAGAGCAAGGATTCTGTAAAGCAGGAGCCTTACTCTAAGCTCAAATTAAATTTTCTTAAACTTCAGTAAAGAAATACCGGTGAGACCAGAAAGTAATGAAATCCCAAGAAGAATTAAGCTGTTTTGGGGTCCAGTGGGAGGTAATTCGGCGGCTAAAACTTTTCTGGAAATACAGATTTGAGAGCTATCTTCATCAACTTCGTCACCAGACCAAGCTTTGGCGCGATTAGTGGTATTGGAGTCACAAATAAGTGATTCATTAGGTATATTTTCTTCAGGTTTAACTTTAACCTTAAATTCTCTTTCGATCTCTTCATCCGGGTCTAAATCATCAATTTCAAATTCTAAATCACCAGAAACAAGCTCGAAGTAATCAGGCAAGGTATCTTTGACATAGACTTTATCAAACTTTTCGTCACCAACATTTTTAATCTTTAACTTGAAGGTGATTTCTTCTCCTGGAGCAAATTTATAGATATCTGCGCTGACGCCGACGAGATTATCTTTAAATTCGTTATTTTTGGGATCCCAAACCTTTTTGTTCAAAAGAAGATCAATTTCTTTACAGACTTCTCCCTCATATTGGGTTTCACAACGAACAATGGCTAGCGCCGATCCAACACCAGCACAAAACAACCAAAAAATAAGAGTTAATAATAAAACAATAATTTTTCTCTTCATTTATATTTTCTAAACAAAAAAAACTGCTTTCGGCAGTGTCAAATAGTTTAACTTATAGGCCAGCGTTTGTCAAGTCTTTTTGTTCAGGAAAAGCAATGACGATTAATCGTTTCCAAGTAGTACCGGGCGGCCAACAGGTTTGGAGGACCAATTTCTTTTCTCCATCCTGGGAAGTGAGATAACCAAGCTCATCTGGTTCGGCAATTCTTTTTTCTTTAACTTGATAGACAAAACTTTTCTCTTCATAAATAACCACAATTTCATCTTCCTCGTTTATGTATCTTAATGGGTAAAGCAAGGCATTGTAGCGGACTATGTTCCAGGGATAATCGGTTGAGTGACCAAAAATATAAACCGTTCCAGGTTGATCAGGAAAAGAAGTTCCTTTAGCATGAGCGACACCGTTTCTAAGAGCTAATTCGTATTCCTTAGGATTAGCGGGATCGACTGAACTTTCAATTTTAGCGTTAATTCCCAACTTGGGAATAATCAAACTGAAATTCCAATCTGCCGGAGTGTAAACGCCTTTTTTCTCTAGAGTGAGAAGCTGGCCAAAGTCGATCGGAGCTTCGGTATTGCTGGTAGGATTCGTTAGTTGCTGTCTTCGAAAATTCAGTTCAGCGCTAAGAATTGGAATCAAAACTAAAAGTAAGGCGATTAACGAAAGGTTAAGAAATAAAAACCCCAACCTTCTTTTAAGGTATCTTGGAGATTGTTTCTCTACCAGGCTGGCATCATAAATAACAACCGTTTTTCCCGAAATCATTACCCATAGTATAACAAAAATTGTTCGGAGACTCAATTTGTTAATGATTTTATTCGGGAGAGTTTAAAGAGAATTAATTCATCACCAAGGTCTTCCCTAAAAATTGTTTTAAATGGTCTTAATGAATTTACTTCCCAGACCGTTTCTTTTTCAGGCAATCTGTTTCGGGTGGTGACTAAAAAAAGATTATCTGCCTGTTGATAATCTTCAACTCCGAGCGGTGGACAACCGGTAAAAGAAAGAAAAAAACGCAAATCATAAGCTCTGGTATCGCCGTCAATCGTTTCGGCAATTTCAAAATTCTGGTTGCCAATATCGTGGCAGATAATTTTGGCCACTTTTTCCTCTTTACTTAATGTCCACCCTTTTGGCATGCCTGTCCCCCATTCTTGATTCCAATTTATGGTCAAGGTCAAGGCTAAAATGAGAACAACTGAAAGAATAAAAGCTTTTGAGAAATTAAATTTCTTTTCTATTAATTGGATTGTCTTTCCCCAGAGTAGAAAAAATAAAGGAAAAAGAGCAAAAATAAAGTGGTAATCGGTGACCGCTCCTTTGGTCCTACCCTCAAGAATTCCGTATTTAATAAAGAAAATAAAAGTTCTGGTGTTATAGAATTGATGTCTTAATTCAAAGAGAAGAACCGGCAGTTCTCCCAAGATGAAACCAGCCAAAATCATTCCCAAGTACCTGGCTTTAAAGATTTTATTTTTAAATTGCCAAAACGCAAAAAATCCCAAAATGGGGAACCAAACCAGGGTAGAATGGCTAAGATTAAGTCCAAATCCCAAAAAAAGTCCTGTCAAAAACCACCAAATTTCCAGCTTATTTTTCCTAATCTGATAAAGACTGGTAAAGAATAAAACGGAAACTAAAGGAATGAGTCCTGTGTTCCAAACGATACGGCTAAAAAAAACAAAATAAGGACAAGCGGCAAAAATTCCAAAAGCCGTGACTCCAGCCAATATTCCGTAGATTTTTTTGGTGAGATAAAAGATTCCTAATCCTGCTAAAAACCAGAAAAAAATAAAAAGGAAAGTAATGATTCTCGGATTCCAGTTAGTCAAGACACCCAGAATTACCAAAAGGTAGTAAAAAAATGGACCGGTATAAAAGACTCTTCCTAAAACTTCTTTTGTCGTGACTTTTAAGCCAATTAAACTTATTTTGTGGTCCTGAACCATCTTCCAGGTTTCAGAGAAAAAAATTCCCTGATCTGAATGAAAAGTTAAAAGTCTTTCAAAATGCCAAAGTCGCGAAACCCAAAATAAGACAATGAGAATTAAAAAAAACAGAAGTAAAATCCTATTCTTGCTCACGAACTTATTATATAAGAAATTTTAAAAAATGAATAATCTTGATAAACCAATATTCTGATGATAAGATTTTTTAATGAAAAGATTATTAAAAATCCTAATGATATTTATTTTTTTAGGAGAAATTATCTACGTTTATTTTCATCTTTTAAATCGCGAGCAGAAAGGCCAAGTAAGTCTCAAAACAGATTTAAGTACTGAAATTACTCCGACCCCAATCCCTCTTCCCCTACCAACACCAACAAATACTCCTGTCCCAAAACCAGTAGGTTTTTGTTTAAATATTCCGGTTCTCACTTATCATCATATCCAGCCTCTTTCAATCGCTGAAGAAAAAGAGCAAAAGAACATCACGGTTGATGTTGAATTATTCGATTCTCAAATGAAATATCTCGTTGATCATGGCTACCAGACGATTAAAGCCGAAGACCTAGTTTCCGCCTTAATTAATCATCAAAAACTTGGCGGAAAGTTGGTCGTCATTACTCTTGATGACGGCAATGATGATGCCTACCAATATGCTTATCCGATCGCCAGAAAATACAATCTTGTTTTTAATTTAATGATTATCACTGGTCTTTTAGAAAATCCAGGTTATTTGACCTGGGGACAATTGAAAGAAATGGTCGGCTCAGGTTTAATAACAGCTTATAATCATTCTTGGTCGCATAATTATTTAACCAAAGCCAGTCGAGAAAAAGTGGAATCAGAAATATCTACCTCGAAACAGCAAATCGAGGAATATTTGGGCAAAAAATCGAATATTTTTGTTTACCCATACGGAGTGACTAATAGTGAAATAATTAATATTTTGAAGGAAAAAGGCTTTATTGCAGCTTTTTCAACTACACCGGGCAACTTACAATGTGAACCACAATTGATGTCTCTTCACCGAAATAGAATCGGAAACGCTCCTCTTTCTTCTTACGGATATTAAAAATTTTGGGTCGTTTAAAGAACGAAGTTCGAACTCATTACAGCACTATTCTACTTAAAGAGAAACAGCAATTCATCGACAACTTCAACTACCAATTCGCTTAAATTTGTGGAAATAGTGAACTATATCAGAACCCATCTTGTTAGTAATAACTCAGATCTATGGAGATAGCTTTTTCTTTGCCATGTTGTTTAAATCTAATTGTTCGCAAATCAGTAAAAGATTTAAAGTCAGTGGTAGCATCAGTTTCCCTAGTTATTTCTGGTCTGCCATCAGCTTGATAAAGTTTTCCATCGGCTATAAGGAGATTTGTAACCTCATCGAAATAGTAGCCTTCTGAGTCAAGGCTTTTTCGAATGATTTTGGATAAATCTAGCTTTTCTGTAATTTCCTCTTCCTGGTTTTGGCTAACCAAACTTATGGCTTTACCTAACTCTAATCTTTGACGCTGTTCAGTTATTGCCATAAGCGAGGGAATTAGTATTTCTTGTGAATCTTTTATTTCTGTATTTAATTTATCTATTTCAAAAATAATCAAAGAGTCAAATAGCCAGTTACGCCACTGTTCCTCGATAAAAATTTCTATTTTGCTTCTATCTCGGGCGACGGTTTGAAGCATCGAGGTCAACTCCGAATTTTTTTGCCATAAGAAAACACGTGATGGCCATTTTGGATCATCTGTTAAACCCAGATCGGAAACAACACGATGTAACTGATCAGCATGAATACTGGCATTGACAAGCAAAATAGTATCTTGAATTGGTATTTGAGCTCCTCCAATCTGTTCCTTTAGGGCATCATAAACAGTAACAATGCCAGGGTAGTCTCCCCGCCCTTCGTCATATATTAAAGCTTTATTTTCCCATAGAGATTCGGGAGAAAAAAGAAAAGCAAATTGATTAAAAGTGAAAATCCGAGATTTAACTGGAGTAATATGATTACATTGAATTTGATAGTCTAATATAGTTGATTTTGGATCTTCAAATCGAATACATGGTTCAGAAGACAATTTTCTAGAGCGAATCACTCTCGTTTCTCCAATAGAAGATGTAGTGGCTTGAATATCCTTAGTTCTAAGAATCGAGTGAACAAACAATTCTTCTGCTATGGGTTGTCTTAAGATTTCAGTTTTTCTTTCTAATTCGGGTTCAGTTACTTCCATAGTAAAACTAAGTATAGGAAAAAGGGTGATATAAAACAAGACGACAACTTTTGTATTATTTTTTCTAACGACTTCTTCGGTTGGAGAAGATAAAACAGGGCTGAACTTCGTCTACGACTGGAAGCAAGCCATCTTAAAGTCCTATTTTATGGGCTTTTTTAATGCTTGGGGTGGCGTACGGGATTCGAACCCGCAACCTTCCCCTCCACAGGGGGACGCTCTACCATTGAGCTAACACCACCTTGGTGCCGCGTCAAACGCGGCTACCACGTTCGACGTGGTGCCCCTGGAGGGAGTCGAACCCCCAACCTACTGTTTAGAACACAGTTGCTCTATCCATTGAGCTACAAGGGCGAGCTGTGCGAGTATCTGAGCGGGATACGGGAGTCGAACCCGTCTTCTCAGCTTGGAAAGCTGATGTTGAACCGATCAACTAATCCCGCGTCGGGGTGGCCGGTTCTGCCCCGACTACCTCACGGTCCCAAACCGTGCGCTCTGCTAATTGAGCTACACCCCGTTTGAATTGGTGCCGGGGGCCGGACTCGAACCGGCATGATGAAAACTCATCATTGGATTTTAAGTCCAACGCGTCTGCCAATTCCGCCACCTCGGCATAATTTAGAGATCTAATTATACCTTGTTTTTCAACAAAAATCATCATAAAATTAACCAATGGATTTAAAACAATTTATTTTAAACGTCGGACTTTTGGGTGTTTTTGGCATTATTTTTGCAGAATCAGGTTTATTTTTTGGTTTCTTTCTGCCTGGAGATAGTTTACTGCTGACCGCCGGTCTTTTAGCCTCGCAAGGATTCTTCGACATTAAAATTCTTATTTTGGGTTGCTGTTTTGGAGCCATTGCTGGTGATAGCGTTGGCTACTGGTTCGGCTATAAAACCGGACCAAAAATTTTTAGTCGCCCAAATTCTTTTTTATTCAAAAAGGAAAATTTACTTAAAGCAAGGGCCTTCTACGAAAAACATGGAGGGAAAACGATTATTTTAGCGAGGTTTATGCCTTTTATCCGCACTTTTGCTCCGATTGTTGCTGGCGCCGGCGAGATGAAGTATCATCGGTTTCTGTTTTTCAATGTTTTAGGAGGCATTTCTTGGGTTTTTTCGATGTCTTTTTTGGGGTACTTTTTAGGAACAACTGTTCCGGATATCGACAGGTACATTCTTTTTATTGTTTTGGGAATAATTTTTCTATCAGTTTTACCCACCGCCATTCATCTGTGGAAAGAAGAAAGAGTGTCGATTCTTGCCAAACTAAAAACCATTCTTCGAAAATAGGCTTAGAAGTTCCAAATTAGCTAAGAATTTGTTATAATGATTTTACTTTGCCGCGGTGCTGAAATTGGTAGACAGGCACGGTTCAGAACCGTGTGCCCTTTTGGGTATGCGAGTTCGACTCTCGCTCGCGGCACCAGCTTGTTCAGAGTAAAATCGAGGAGCGCTCGTGGCGGAATTGGCATACGCGATAGCTTGAGGAGCTATGCCCGCAAGGGCGTGGGAGTTCGAGTCTCCCCGAGCGCACCACGTCAAACGTGGTAGTCCCGTTCGACGGGGCACCCGACCGCTTAGCTCAGTTGGAAGAGCGTTGCGTTTACATCGCAAAGGCCGGGGGTTCGAAGCCCTCAGCGGTCACAAAATAAAAGCCGAGGTAGCCAAGGTGGTCACGGCGCGTGTCTGAAAAACATGAGATGACGGTTCGACTCCGCCCCTCGGCACACTTCGACAAGCTTAGTGCGGGAGTAGCTCAGTTGGTAGAGCGTCTCGTTGCCAACGAGAAGGTCGCGGGTTCAAGTCCCGTCTCCCGCTCATATATTGCGGGGTAGTGTAATGGTAGCACAGCCCCGCCAAAATATTCCGAAGTCGTCTAACGGTAGGACAACAGCCTTTGGAGCTGTTTATCCTCGTTCGAATCGAGGCTTCGGAGCTAAATTAAATTAGGCGGGGTGAATCTTGGTTCGCTTGCCCTGAGTGTAATCGAAGGGAATCCTAGCCTCGCAGCCAAGTTAGACGCTAAAGTGACCGTGTTTCTATAAGAGACTAATCTATTAATCAAATAATCATGGAATTACAAATACAAACCAAAAAAAGGCTGTTTGTCGCCTATCCTTGGGATATTTACATTCAGAGCATGTACGAGGATATATTCAGAGAATTATTTGAAGAGTGGGATATTAGACACGGATCAGAGGTGACCCTAAAAGATAACGATACATCTGACGTTGAAAAGTTTATGAACAGGAACAAGCATCTTTATGACATATTTGTTTCAGCTATTGGGAAATCAGATTTTTTTATTGCAGATGTCACTAAAACAAATCCTAATGTAATGCTCGAACTTGGAGTTGCCATACAACTAAACAAAAATGTATTAATTGTAACAAGTGACGAACTTAAAAAATTACCTTTTGATATTAGTGGTTTTAGAGTAAGTAGATATAAGAATAAAGACGAGTTGCGAAAGGTAATCAAGGATGAGTTGAGAATTTTCGAAAAAATAAGATCTCAAAGTTTTACGAGACATTTTGATGGATTTTATTTCCAGTACCCCGCAGAAGGAGAATTAAAGCATGGACAAGCGTTGCCTTTACCGATACCGAGAAATATTAAAAATCTTCGTCTACGAATAGAATATAAATTCCTAACAATTTCAAATTCACATGATTGGCTAGGCATTCATTTAAGGACTCAGGCCCCAGATATTGTCAGATCGGAATTGGTCTATGTCAGAAGTAATCAAAAACTCGAATCAGTTTCATTTCCCGGCAAGCGCACGCCAGTTGTGGGAAAAAAGACAGCAAAGGGAAATCCTCAAACGGAGAACGATTTTAAAATATTGGAACTAATAATCGTGGAAAATTCGCTGAAAGCAATAACTCCTGATAGTAATCTCGATGATAATGAGATTCAGAATGAAAACCTAGGTGGGATTGTTTTGCATGCTTGGGCACACAATCCTCCAACACAACAGAACTTAGCAATTCGATATAGAAAAATTGAAGTGATAAGTTTAGACACGACTTCTCCAGTTTAATACGAGAATTGTGTCTCATTTAGCCTTGGAATGAGACACGGACTATAATGTATAAAGGTCCGTGACCGGCCCGCCCAGCCATCTTATCGTTATTGAATATTTTTTTTGTTTTGATATAATGGTTTTATGAAAATCAAGAACAATATTTTAACCACTTTCAAAAAATTCCTAAAAAATAAGAAAAAGATTAAGTCCCTTCCCACAATCATTATTATTTTTTTGGTGCTCGTTATCCTTATTAGTGGTCTTTTTTTCTTCAGAAGTCGTTTTATCGTGGCCGTTGTCAATGGCCAGCCAATCACCCGTTTCAATTTAATAAATGAACTCGAAAAACAATCTGGAAAAAAGACTCTGGAGTCATTGATAATTAAAACCCTGATTTTTCAGGAAGCTAAAAAACAAAAAATTTCGGTTTCAAAAGAAGAAGTCAACCAAGAAATAAAACAACTAGAAGAAAGCTTTTCCAGCCAAGGTCAAGATTTTAATCAAGCTTTAGAAGATCAAGGAATGACTCAAAACCAGCTTCAAGAGCAAATCGAAATCCAAAAAATCGTCGAGAAAATTGTTAGCGGCAGTGTTAAAATAACTGAAGAAGAGGTGGAAAAATATCTTGAAGAAAATAAAGAGCTTTTCCCAGAAGGGACAAGCACAGAGGATGTTAAAGCTGAAGTTAGGCAACAACTTGAAAATCAAAGACTTAGCGAAGAGATACAAACTTGGATTGAATCATTAAAAAACAACGCGAAGATTACTTATCTCTAATTTAAAAATCTATTTTCTTGTCACGCTGAAGACATCGGG
>Ga0315296_10001479_pt1 | contig 20583 bp, 39 predicted proteins | sample YL17G14_18_MG_FD_203921 | JGI IMG/M metagenome (GOLD analysis project Ga0315296, IMG submission 203921) | Sediment microbial communities from Yellowstone Lake, YNP, Wyoming, USA - YL17G14_18 | ecosystem: Environmental > Aquatic > Freshwater > Lake > Sediment | place: USA: Wyoming | collected...
TTCTTTGAGTTGGGTAGACGCAGTGGGGGGTCGTAGCCTATCCGCCGGTGGCTCTGGCAAAGAGAAAAGGAGGAGAAGATGCTTTTTAAGATTTGGAAACAGTTCCAACGAAGGGTGACCATAGTGAGGTGGATTCCTTTGTTCACGCTAATCGCCGGAGTTGCAGTGTTTACATTGGGCGGCATAGTCCAACAGCCATGGTTAATATGGTTGGGTCTTGGCTTGTCGTGTCTAGTAGTTGGTGAGATAGCCTTTCTGGGCTATTTGGTCTATCAGGAGTGGCCAACAGACATAAAGGAAGAACAGCCCCGCGGTTCCGGTGGAGATCAGCTCTAGGAAAGGCAGTTTGTTGCTGGCTGATTAGAAGATATTCCTAGGCGGTTTTTACAAAGACCGCCTTTTTCTTTGTCCAGATTGACAACGCCGCCTGCACATATAGAATGGATTTGAAGCATTAACAATGTGGGAAAGGGGGAGGAATGACGGTACTTCTTGTAACCTTCGGTTATCTTTTAGGTTCAATCTCCTCAGCTTATTTGGCCGCTCGTTGGATCAAAGGGATAGATCTTCGTCGCTGGGGTAGCGGTACGGTCAGCGGCACCGGTGTCTACTATCACGTGTCCAAGTGGGCGGTGGTTCTGGTAGGAATCTTTGATCTTGTCAAAGGCGCTTTCCCAACCTGGCTGGGGCTGAGATTGGGGTTGGGGTTGCCGGTGGCTTTAGCGGCAGGATTGGCAGCAGTTATTGGCCACAACTGGCCCTTTTACCTTGGGTTCAAAGGTGGTCGCGGTATCGCTGCTATGATGGGGGTGCTTTTGGTGGTTTTTCCTTGGGGTGCCCTTTGGTTAGGGCCCGCACTGGGCATCGGACGGTTATTTCGCTACACGGGACTAGGAGCTCTGGTAGGGTTAGCGACGCTTCCAATTTTAGGGTTGATCATCGGGCAATCCCCAGCAGTAGTTTGGGCTTGTGGGGGGATGCTCCTTTTGACGGTGGTTAAACGGTTGGAGGCCAACCGCTTGCCGCTACCTCCGCTGGGAGCCAAGCGGCGCCGAGTCCTGATCTGTCGCCTGCTTTTCGACCGTGATGTTGGTCCTCGAGAACTCTGGACCGAGCGCGGTTCTATCGATTGAGATGGGATGAGAGATGTCTTTAGGCGATCTTGAAAAGGTCGCCTTTTTCTTTTATTACTTAGTCTCCTCTTCTTTGATGATATAGGAGGGGAGTTTGCCGCTGGCCATCAGCCACATCACTACACCCATTCCAAGAAAAAGGATGCTCATCACTGCATAACCAACAATCCCAAGCTTTTCGACATTGGGATCAAAAAACTCCATATAGGTGAAAAATATCCAGAGACCACCAAAAAGAGGGACAACGAGCCAACGCTGCCAGCGGGGGAGATAGACCTTCTTTACCCTTTCCATCTTCAACTTTAAGTATAGCAAACCAAAGAAAAACGGGTACTTTCCCCCAAGTACCCGTACTTAGTGACTTAATCGTGCTCTCTCGTACACTTTAAGGATCCTTGGTCCAACACTGTCCCAAGAATACTGCTCAACCTCCTTTAGGCTCCACCGGCTCATCCTTTTTCTTAACTCTTCATCTTTTACGAGGGTGATAAGAACCTCGGCAAGCCCCTCAACATCTTCCGGTGGAACAAGAAACTGTGCCCCCTCTCCTTTAAGGACCTCACGGTATCCGGCATTGGCAAAAGCAACAACTGGCAATCCTGAGGCCATCGCCTCCAAAAGAACAATTCCAAAACTTTCCCCATGGGTCGCCGGTGTGCAGTAAAGATCAGCCTCGGCAAAGAAGCGCGGTAGCTCTTCCTCATTTATAAATCCGATAAACCTTACCTCTTTAAGCTTATTTTTGGCCACAAATTCTTTCGCCTTAGCTTCTAAGGGTCCACTTCCAACGATAACCAGCTCAACATCGCTAATTCTTTCCCGAATCTTCTTAAAAGCTTTCAGCAGAAAGAGAATTCCCTTTCTCTTGTCCAATCTTCCTACATACAAAATGGTGATTGGCTCTTTAGCGGGGAGGCGATTGCGGTAAGCGTTTTTAAACCGCTCAAGATCAACTCCGGGAGGGATAACCGCATATTCGCCGGGGGAGACTTGATTGGCAAACTCCAAGGCCGGTTGTGAAAGGGCAATTCTCCCATCAAGTTTTCTGATGTAGTGGTCAAACAGAGGAAAAAGAAGCGGTAGTGATACAGGCAACCTTTCTGGTTCCAGATAGTTATGGAAAGTGGCAACGCTTGGGGTGCGGGTGTGGTCAAGAAACCGCATCCCCAACACTCCAAACATTCCTTGAAGATGGAGAATCTCAAGGTGCTCTTTTTCCGTGATCTTCTCAATCTCCTCCTTTCCTATCCAATCGGTGTACACCGAGATCTGTGTCCCTATTCCAGGCAGGGTAGGAGATTTCCCCACTCTTGTGACTTTGAATCCCTTCTTCTCACTTTCTCCTTCTTCGCCACCAGCGATAATTACTGCTTGATGCCCCGCTTTTTGCAGGAACTGATAGAGTCCTTTAACGTAGGTTTGGACCCCGCCGGGAAAATCGGGATTACCATCAAGCAAAAGTCCAATTTTCATCGTTTGTGCCTCCTCCCTTTGAGATTGGCTTTGAAGGAACAAGAAGAAGATAACAGGTAAAAGAGAAATCAGCAAGGGCAAAACCTTTCTCACGCTTGATCTTTTCTTGGTTCCCTGATATTATCTTTGCGGTTCCGCAGTTGCGGAATTTGGTAAGATGGAAAAGGTGATGGTTAAGCGTCCGTCCGAGTTAGTGATCAGCGAACACTCTACCGTGATCAGGAAAGAGGTGTTAGCCGACTTCTGATCGCTGGTCTTCCGATCCTAATCTCTATGGCCGCTTAATGCGGCTTTTTTCGTGATGAAGGAAATAAAAGGGAAAAAAGTTCAGATGTCTCAAGTTTTCGCCGAAGATGGTCGAGTTATTCCTGTGACTTTGATTAAGTTTGCGGAGTTTCCCCAAGACCTTACCCCCGGAACCCCCGTCAGAATCACGGGGGTTTCTAAAGGGAAAGGTTTTGCGGGGGTAGTGAAGCGTTGGGGTTTTGCTGGTGGGCCGGCAACCCACGGTCAATCCGACCGAGAGCGTGCCCCTGGTTCTATTGGGCAAAGGACCACTCCCGGGCGCGTCCATAAAGGGAAAAGAATGGCTGGTCGGATGGGAATGAAAAAAGTAACCCTCAGGGGCCTATCTGTTGTTGAGGTTGATCTAGAAGCAAAAATTGTAAAGCTTTCAGGAGCGGTGCCCGGGCCGCGGGGAAGAGAAGTCGTTGTGCGTTACGAACCTAAGGAGAAGAATGAAAGTTGATCTTTACAGTGAAAAGGGAACAAAGTTAACGACCAAAGTGGAGCTCCCAAAGGAGATCTTTGGGATTGCTCCCAATGAAACCGCCTTGCGGCAGTATCTTCATGTTTATCAGGCAAATCAGCGCCGAGGAACGGTTTCGACCAAAACTCGCGGTGAAGTTTCCGGGGGAGGACGAAAGCCCTGGCGGCAGAAAGGAACAGGCCGGGCACGTCACGGATCGATCCGTTCACCCTTGTGGGTTGGGGGGGGAGTAACTCATGGTCCAAAACCGCGGGATCTTACCCTTTCAATTCCCAAAAAGATTGCCGATCTAGCCTTGAAATCCGCCCTTTCTTTGAAGGCAAAGGAAGGAAAGATCAAAATTCTTCGGGAGTTGACCTTCAAAAAGCCAAAGACGGCTCAAGCAGCCACACTTTTAAAGAAGCTTAAGCTTGGGAAAAGCGTTTTGCTACTTGTCCCGGAGAAAGATTTGGGACTGCAGCGTTCTTTTCGAAATATCAAAGGAGTGGAGGTTAGGATTGCCTCAAATGTGAACGCCTATGATGTTTCCTTGGCCGGGGATACCCTTTTTTTGAAAGAGGCGATCGGGAGACTTAAGGAGCGTTTAGGAAAATGAACATCTACCAAGTGATCAAAAAACCGATTGTCACCGAGAAGAGTCAGAGTTTAGCCGCTCAGGGAAAATACGTCTTTGCGGTGGCTAAAGAAGCAACCAAGGAGGAAGTATCCCGAGCGGTTGAAGCTCAATTTAAGGATGTTAAGGTGGGGAAGGTGAACATCAGCAGGGTTCCAGGACGGTTAGTTGCCTGGCGCCGCCGTGGTCGGCGCCCAATTTTTGGGAGAAGACAAGGTGTAAAGCGCGCGGTCGTGACCCTTTCTAAGGGAAAGATCGCGCTTTTTGAGGAGAGGAAGAAATGACAAAGCTAAAATTTGGGAGAAAAAGAGATGTTGGTCGAAGTAGAGGGAAGATCTCCGTTCGCCATAAAGGGGGCGGAGAGAAGCGCCTTTATCGAGTAGTTGATTTTAAGCGGGATAAAAGAGATATCCCGGCAAAGGTTGAGGCGATTGAGTACGACCCAAACCGTTCGGCAAAGATCGCCCTTCTTCTTTTTCCCGATGGGGAGCGCCACTATATTTTGGCTCCAGAAGAAATTAAGGTAGGAAGCGCAGTTTTAGCGTCCGAAAAAGCTTCCGCGAAGGTGGGTAATGCTCTTCCCCTTGGGAAGATTCCGGTTGGAACGGAGGTTCACAATGTGGAGCTTATTCCAGGACAGGGAGGAAAGATGATCCGTGCCGCTGGAACTGCGGCGGTAGTTTTGGCTAAGGAAGAGAAGTTCGCCCATCTAAAAATGCCCTCCGGCGAGATAAGGAAAATAAGGTTGGATTGTTGGGCGACGGTTGGCCGCCTTACCGGGGTGGAGAGAAAGATGCGCAAGTTGGGGAAGGCGGGGATCAAAAGGCATCTGGGGATTAGGCCAACGGTGCGGGGAGTAGCGCAACATCCCCGAGCCCATCCTCATGGTGGAGGGGAAGGAAAGTCGGGGATAGGAATGCCTTCTCCCAAAACACCCTGGGGAAAGCCCACTTTGGGGAAAAAGACACGAAAGCGGTTTCATACGGATAAATATATTGTGGCAAGGAGGAAGAAATAATGGCTAGATCAAGCAAAAAAGGACCATTTATCGATCCAAAATTACTGAAGAAGGTTTTAAGAGCAAAAGAATCAGGAGGTGCTGAACCGATCAAGACTTGGTCGCGAGATTCACAAATTTCACCAGAGATGGTCGGGCTGACGATCGCCGTTTACAACGGAAAGGTTCATGTGCCGGTAAAGATTGCGGAGGCGATGATTGGCCACAGGTTAGGAGAATTTTCTCCAACCCGGATCTTTAGGAAACACGGCCGCAAAGGGCTTAAGGTTTCTATATCGGAAGGACGGGTCTAATGGAAAAACCAAAAATCTCCGCCAAAGGCGGATCCGCCTCGGGCGGAAAAGATCAAAAAGTAAAAAAGGAGGATAAGGAGGCGGAGAAAATACTCCCTCAAGAAGCGCGGGCGGTAGGGAGGTATCTGCGAATCTCTCCCACAAAAGTGGAAGGAATCTTAGATCTAATTCGTGGGGAGACGGTAGGGGAGGCGAAGCGGATTCTCCACTTTACCCCTAAAAAAGGCGCAAAGATCGCCCTTAAGGTTTTGAATTCAGCGGTAGCTAACGCCAAAGCTAAGAGCCAGGTTGATGAGAAAAGTTGGGTAGTTTCTGATGCGCGTGCCAATAAAGGTCCTCTTTTTCGAAGAAAACTTGACCCTAAAGCACGCGGCAGTTGGGGAATGATCACAACACCCTCAACTCACTTGACAATCGTGGTTAAGCGGGAGGCGGAAGTTGAAAAACAGAAGAAAAAGGAGGAGAAAAATGGGTCATAAAATTCATCCGCGAAGTCTAAGAATGGGAATAACTGAACCGTGGCGCTCACGCTGGTTCAGCGTGAAGGAATACGCTAAATTTGCACTTGGTGATAGGAAAATCCGCCAGTTCTTGACAAAAAAGTTGGCAGAGGTGGGACTTTCGGAGATTGAAATTGAACGTTCGGGGGAAAAGGTGAACGTGGTCATCCATGTTTCCAAACCTGGACTTGTAATTGGGAGAGGAGGTTCTGGGATTGAACTTCTTCGGCAAACACTGCTTGAGAAGCTGGGGGTTGAGAAAGGGAATCTGGAACTTGAGGTTCAGGAGGTAAAAACACCGCTTCTTTCGGCGGTTCTTTTAGCGAATCGGATCGCCCGTGGGTTGGAAAGACGAGCTAATTTTCGGCGTCTTGCGAATGAGGTGGCGGATGAAGTAATGACTCAAGGAGCAAAGGGGATAAAGGTAGAACTTGCCGGACGGATTGCTGGAAGAGAGATCGCTCGGGTAGAAAAGGTAGGGCGGGGTTCCGTTCCTTTATCAACGCTTCGTGCAAGAATTGACTTTGCCGAGGATACGGCGCATACGCGCTACGGAACAATCGGAGTCAAGGTTTGGGTTTATCTAGGGGAGGAGGGGATTTAGCGATGTTGTTGCCCAAAAAAACAAAATTCAGAACACAATTTCGAGGGAATGAAACGATAAAAGGCAAGGCTTGGGTTGGCTCAGAGCTTTCGTTTGGGAAATACGGGTTAAAAGCTACTGCTGGAGGATTGCTTACATCGCGGCAGATTGAGGCCGCAAGGCGGGCGATTATGCACTATACGAAGCGGGGAGGGAAGCTTTGGATCCGAATTTTTCCAGATAAACCGATCTCAAAAAAGCTGGGTGAGACGAGAATGGGCGGGGGAAAATCTCCCGTTGATCACTATGCAGCCGTTGTCAAGGCTGGGCGAATCATCTTTGAACTTTCCGGTATTGCGGCAAAACAAGCCCAAGAGGCACTAAAGCGGGCAGGTCAAAAGCTCCCCCTTAAGACAAAGATTGTTACTGAAGAATGATGGAGATTAAAGATTTGCGCGATAAAGAAAGAGGTGAATTATTAAAACTTCTGAAAGAAGCGCGATTAGAGTTGGTGAGGTTAAAAATGGAGCGGAAAACCGGTTCCTTGGCCGATGGAAGTACAATTCATAAAAAGCAAAAAGAAATTGCCCAAATGACAACTGTTTTAAGGGAGAAGGAGATTCTTGCTGAGGCGACGGTTGAAAAAGAAGCTCCTTTGGGCAAGCTCAAGGAAGAAAAAGATGCCAAAACGAAGACTTAAAGGAAAAGTTGTTTCTGACAAAATGGAAAAGACGGTAGTTGTTGTGGTGGAGCGTGTCTTTTCCCATCCGGTTTATAAGAAGCGGATTAGAGTAACCAAGCGGTTTAAGGCGCACGATGAGGGGGGAGCAAAAGTGGGGGATGAGGTTGTGATCGAAGAGGCAAGACCCTTCTCAAAGCAGAAACGTTGGAAGGTAATTGAGGTTGGTGGGAGAAAAGTTGCCGAAAAGTCAAAGGAGGGGGTAGCCAAGAGGGCCAAAGTGAGAAAAAGAGGAGAAAAATGATCCAAAAAGGAACGGTTCTTAATGTTGCTGATAACTCTGGTGCAAAAGCCCTTAAGGTGATTGGTATTCCTCACAAAGGAAAGGCGCAAACCGCTTCTTTGGGTGAGGTGGTAACGGTTTCAGTTCGGGGAGCTGATCCCCAGGGGGTAGTAAAAGATCATGCGATTGAGCAAGCGGTGATCGTCCGGGTTAGGAAGGAAGTAAGAAGACAAGATGGTTCTTATATCCGGTTTGATGATAACGCGGCGGTCGTGATTGATAAGAAAACTAACAACCCTCAAGGGAGTAGGATTTTCGGTCCGGTAGCACGGGAGGTGAGAGAGCACGGTTTTAAAAAGATTACCTCACTTGCTAAGGAGATCTACTAAGATGAGACGCGAAACAGGAACAAAGAAAATCAAAATCCGAAAAGGCGATAAAGTAAAAATCATCGCCGGAAAGGATATCGGGAAGGAGGGAGAGGTAGAAAGGATACTGCGAGGTGAGAACCGGGCGGTGGTGGCAGGAGTAAATCTTGTCAAGAAGTTTGTTAAGAGGAAAGGGGAACGCGAGCCGGGAGGAATTATTACTGTAGCAGCACCAATCCATATTTCAAACTTAATGCTTATTTGCTCAAGATGTAGCAAACCCACAAAGGTGGGTTACAAGGTAAAAGAGGGAGGGGGGAGGATTCGATTTTGCCGCCGTTGCGGAAAGGAGGTTGACCTGCCCAAAGTAGGGTAAGAGAAATGTTGAAAGAGTTTTATCAAAAAGAGGTTGTTCCAAAGCTCAAAGATACAGTTGGCAGGGGGAATCCGTATGGTGTTCCTTACCCTGTGAAGATTGTAGTGAATATGGGTGTTGGGGAAGATAAGGATAAAAAGGAGGTGCTGGAGCACGCCCGTGAGGATCTAGCAATGCTTGCTGGTCAAACTCCTTCCTTCCGGTTGGCAAAAGAAGCAGTAGCATCCTTTTCGATAAAAAGAGGTGATATTGTGGGAGTAGCGGTGACACTTCGGGGAAGAAAGATGTGGGATTTTCTTGAAAAGTTTGTCAAGGTGGTTCTCCCCCGGACAAAAGATTTTCGCGGGGTTTCACGGAAAAGCTTTGATGGAAAAGGGAACCTTACCGTTGGAATAAAAGAGCAGACTGCTTTTCCCGAGATTGATCCCCACAAAATCAGTAAGATCCGGGGATTGGAGGCTACCGTGATGACGTCAACAGACGATGATGAGAAAGCGTATCAGGTGCTAAAAGAGCTTGGAATGCCGTTTAGAGATTAAAATGCCTAAAAAAGCACTTATTGAAAAACAGAAAAGAACACCAAAATTTAAAACACAAAGGTACAATCGTTGTCAGATTTGTGGGAGAAGCGGTGCTTACATGCGGAAGTTTGGAATGTGCCGAATCTGTTTTCGGGAGCTTGCCTCAAGGGGGGAACTTCCAGGGGTAAGGAAAGCGAGCCACTAAGATGAGTGTTAACGATCCGGTTGCTGATATCTTTTCTGCCATAAAGAATGCTGCTGCCGCCGGCCACACGGAGGTAGTTGTTCCTTTTTCAAAATTTAAAGCGCAACTTGCATTTCTTCTTAAGAAGGAGGGGTTTGTAACGGAGGTACGCAAGTTTAAGGAAAAGGAAGGAGCGCGTTTCTTCCTGGCAATCAAGCCCGCTTATGATGAGGAAGGTAATCCCAAAATAAGCCACCTTAAGCGGATTTCAAGGGCTGGGCAGAGAATTTATTCACCGGCTTCGAAATTGAAATCACCACCGCTTGGAATCAAAATTGTCTCAACATCACAAAGACTTCTCACTGAGAAAGAAGCAAAGAAAAAGCGTCTTGGAGGCGAAGTGGTTGGGGAGGTTTGGTAAGCGAATTATGTCAAAGTTAGCGAAGAAACCATTTTCTATCCCAGAAGGGGTGACGGTTGAAAAAACTAATAATCGACTAATCTTTAAGGGAGAAAAAGGTGAGTTGGTTCTTGCTATTCCCCCAGGGATTGAGGTAGCGAAGAAGGAAAACGCCGTTGCCGTTAGTGGCAAGGAAAGTCGGATTGTTGGCCTTTTCACATCTTTGGTTAAAAATGCGATCGCCGGAATCAACCAGGGCTTCCGGAAGGAATTGGAGCTTGTAGGAGTTGGTTATAAAGCGGAGGTAGCAGGGGATATTCTTCGGCTTGCCCTCGGTTTCTCCCATCCCGTCGAATACAAGATTCCAGAGGGGGTAAAAATTACCATGGTAGAGAATACAAAAATGGTAGTTGAGGGAGTGGATCGACAGAAGGTTGGGCAGGTCGCAGCAGAGATTAGGAAACTTCGACCTCCCGAGCCGTACAAAGGTAAAGGAATAAGGTATGTGGATGAGGTAGTGAGAAGAAAATCCGGTAAAGCAATGAAGGCGACTGTGGGAGGAGCTTAACAATGCCAGTCAAACATTATCAGGTTAAAAGGGCACGACGACGGAGACGAATCCGGGGGAAGATTTTTGGAACTGGAAAACGTCCACGCCTTTCCGTTTTCCGCTCGGGCAAGCACATCTTTGTGCAGCTTATTGATGATGAGAAGGGGAAGACTTTGGTTGCAATTTCGGATTTATCCTTCAAGGAAGGAATCAAGAGCCAAAAAGCACAGACGGTTGGGGAAAAGCTGGCTGAGGAAGCATTAAAGTTGAAGATTAAGAAAGTTGTCTTTGACCGAGGTGGATACAAGTATCACGGTCGGGTGAAAGCAGTTGCCCAAGGGGCAAGGAAGGGAGGGTTGGAGTTTTGATGGCCGAAGGAGTAACGGGGCAAAAACTGCAAGAAAAGGTGCTCATGGTTAATCGAGTTGCCAAAAAGATTAAGGGAGGCGAGCGGAGGGGTTTTACGGCGTTGGTGGCAGTTGGAGATGGGTGTGGAAAGGTAGGAATTGGTTACGGCCGTGCGCAAGATCTGCGGGTGGCGATTGAGAAAGGGAGAAGGCAAGCGAAGGCGAAGATGTTTGCTGTCCCAATTTCGGGAACCACCATTCCCCATCGTGTAGAGGTAAAGGAAGGGGCGGCGAAGATTATCCTTAAGCCTGCTCCCCGCGGCGCAGGATTGATCGCGGGTGGAGTGATCCGAGATCTTCTAGAGCTGGCGGGGTATGGGGATGTATCGGCGAAGATCTTAGGAACAAGAAATAGAATGGCGAATGTGAAGGCAACAGTTACTGCTTTAAGGGGGATGATGAATGAGGCTTAATAACCTTCCAAGGTTAGTTGGGAAAAAGAAGAAACGGCTGGGTCGTGGTTACGGATCGGGAAAGGGTGGTCATACCGTTGGACGTGGAGCCAAGGGACAGAAAGCACGGGGACGAGTGAGGCTTGGCTTTGAAGGTGGGCAGTTCCCTCTTGTGCGGCGGTTACCTCATTTAGGTGGTTTTAGAAGTATCCGGGGAAAACCGGCAGTGTTGAATTTGGTTGATCTTGCCGCTTTTCGAAAAGGTGAGATTGTGAGCCCAGAAACGCTTAAGGAAAAAGGTTTAATCAGAAAGATCCCTTCTCCCGGGATAAAGATTTTGGGCAAGGGGGAAGCGAAACCCCTTAAATTTAAAGGGGTGGTACTTTCCGCATCGGCGCGAGAGAAAATTTTGAAGGCAGGAGGAAAGATCGAAGAATGATCAGAGCCCTTTTGGTTCGCGCTTTTCAGGAGAAAGAAATTCGTATGCGGCTGCTTTTTACCTTGGGGGTTGTGGTGGTGTTTCGCTTTTTAGCACACCTTCCTTTGCCGGGGGTTGATCTTGCGGCGCTCAAACAGTTGTTTGCTTCCAACGCGCTTTTGGGGCTTTTGAACATCTTTTCTGGCGGGGCGATGGAGAACTTTTCGATCGTCTCCCTCGGCCTTAACCCATATATTAACGCTTCGATCATCTTTCAGCTTTTGACTTTCGGTTTTCCTCACCTAAAAGAGCTTGCCCAAGAGGGGGAGTATGGGAGAGCAAAAATTAACCAATATACTCGTTTTTTGACGGTTCCTCTTGCTTGTTTCCAGGGTTACGGACTTTATTTTCTCCTTTCTAGCCAGGGGGTTGTGAATCCTCTTCCTCCCCTTTCGTTGGCGGCCTTAGTGATTTCCCTTACAGCAGGATCGATCCTTTTGATGTGGTTGGGAGAGATCCTCACGGAGAAAGGAGTTGGGAATGGGATTTCGATGCTCATTTTTATCGGAATTGTGGCTGGATATCCGCTTTCTTTGGGGCAAACATTTGCCACTGCTTCCGCCGAGCGGATCGGGGGAATTCTTCTTTTTGTGGCGATGACGGTTGCACTTGTTGGGGGGATTGTTATTGTTAATGAAGCGGCAAGAAGAGTTAGAATTGAATATGCGATCCGGATCAGAGGAGGTCGCCGATATGGGGGGGAGACGTACCTTCCCTTAAGAATTAATCAAGCAGGAGTAATCCCCATTATCTTTGCCATCTCGCTTGTTCTTATTCCTCCTACCTTCGCGCGTTACTTTTCCGGTGTGGCACATCCCTTGGTTTCTCGGGCAGCCTCCTTTCTCCTTACCTTGTTTAACCCTCAAGGTGCTTTTTATATCCTTTTCTATTTCTTGATGGTTGTACTTTTTACCTTCTTCTATACAGCGGTCATCTTTAATACGAAAGATATCGCAGAAAATCTTCAAAAAAGAGGCGGGTTTATTCCCGGGGTAAGGCCAGGAAAAACAACGGTAGATTATCTTAACCATGTTCTTACGCGGATTACCTTTTTTGGAGCAATCTTTCTGGGTTTGGTAGCAGTTCTTCCCACCATTGCCGGCAGATTCACGGGTGTTACTACCTTTACACTGGGGGGAACTGGCATTTTGATCGTTGTTTCGGTTATCCTTGAGACGCTGCGTCAACTTGAATCACAATTGGTGATGCGGGATTATGAGGGATATTTGTAAACTGATACTTAAGCAATGTTTGAGCAACTCAGAGAAGTAAATAAGCTAAGAAAACAAGCCGCGGAGTTGAAGCGCGGGATGGAAAGAATCACCATTGAGGTTGTTGAGGGAGGGGTGAAGATTGTGATGCGGGGGGATCAGCAGGTTGAAAAGATTGAGTATGATGGTGAAGAGCGCGAGGACCTAAAGCGTGCCTTCAACAAAGCGGTTAAAGAGTCTCAGAAGAAAGTCGCCCAAAAACTCTCGGGCTTAGTTTCTGGAATGAAGATCCCCTCTCTATGAGACTCGCGGTTATTGGTCCCCCGGGGAGTGGAAAAACTACCCAAGCAAAGCTGCTGGCCCAAAAACTTTCCCTCTCCCATATTTATATGGGAGAGTTGGCACGGAAAGCGGTTGCCAAAAAGTTAGAGTTAGGAGAGCATGTAAAGGCGGTGCTTAAGGAGGGTGAGTTGGTTGAAGATGAGTTAATCCTAAGACTTTTTTTTGAGAGGGTTAGCCAAAAGGACTGCCACCGCGGTTTTGTTTCCGACGGAACTCCCCGTACGCTTATCCAAGCCAAGAAGATCGAAGAACGGTTTCCTTTGGACAAAGTAGTCTCTGTTAAGATCTCCCTGCCAACCGCGAAAGAGAGACTCCTTAAGAGGGGAAGAGCAGATGATACAGAGGAAACAATCACTCATCGGTTTCAGGTTTATGAGGAGAAAAATCGGCCAATTCTTGCCTTTTACCAGAAAAAAGGAAGGTTGCTTGAGGTAGACGGGGAGAAAAATCCTAAAGAAGTCGCAGCAGAAATCTTTAAGAAGCTGGGAATAAGGTAATTTAAATGGTGATCAAGATTAAGTCGAAGGAGCAGATCGAGGTGATGAAGGAGGGAGGGAGAATTACCGCTGGCGCTCTTCAGGCAGTGCTATCCGCAGTTGCGGTTGGGGTGACAACTGCAGAGCTGGATAAGATCGCTGAGGAATTTATTGTCTCTGCCGGAGGGGAGCCGGCGTTCAAGCGCATCCCCAACTACCCCTTTGCTACCTGTCTTAACCTTAATGAAGGGGTGGTCCACGGCCTTCCTTCAAAACAAAAGCTAAAGGAAGGGGACCTCTTAAGCATTGATCTTGGCACTTACTATAAGGGATTAAATGCTGATATTGCCTGGACGGTGTATGTTGGAGATAAAAAGCAAGCCCCATCCTCAAAACTTCAATTTTTGGAAGTGGGGGAGAAGGCGCTTTGGGCGGCGATTGACCAGTGTCGCATTGGTAATCGAGTGGGAGATATCTCAGCAGCAATGGAGAAGATTTTAAGAGGTGCCGGTTACTCTCCCGTGGAAACCTTGGTTGGCCACGGGATTGGGGAAAAGCTTCACGAAGAACCGCAGATTCCCTGCCTTGCTTCCCCCTATAAAGGCGTAGAGCTTAAGGAAGGAATGACGCTTGCAACTGAAGTAATTTATACTGCTGGGAAACCAACTTTAAAACTTCTTCCTGACAACTGGACATTTGTGACTGCTGATGGTAGTCTTGCTGGTTTGTTTGAGCATACGGTTGCCGTTTCTCCTACCAGTCCTATAGGGTTGACCGCTTGGAAGGCGATCTGATAAGATATGAGAGATCTCTCCCTTAATGATAAGCCCTAGGCTTACTTGAGGAGTTTTGATGGAGAAAAGAAAAGAAAAAATTGAGAAGGAAGGTGTTGTGCGGGAGACGCTTCCTAATGCCTTCTTTCGGGTGGTCCTTGATGATGGAGAGGAAGTTTTGGCGCACATCTCTGGGAAGATACGTCTCTACCGGATTAAGATTCTTCTTGGGGATCGAGTAAGGGTAGAGCTTTCTTTGTACGATAAAAAGCGAGGGAGGATTACGTATCGGCTTTAAGAATTTTGCAATGAAGGTGAAAGCATCAGTTAAGAAGATATGCAAGGATTGGACGGCGCGTCACGCTATACGCCTTGCAGTCTTTGCAGAGGAGGGAAAGTAAATGAAAGTTAAGGCTTCAGTGAAAAAAATCTGCAAAGATTGGACGGCGCGCTTCGCTATGCGCCTAGCAATCCATGGAGGATTAGGATGAAGGTGAAAGCGTCAGTTAAGAAGATATGCAAGGATTGTAAGATCGTGAGGCGTAAAGGAAAACTTTACGTGATTTGTAAAACCCCCAAGCATAAGCAACGGCAGGGGTAGTTGAAGCGATGGCAAGAATAGCAGGAGTTGATATACCAAGTGAAAAGCGAGTCGAGATAGCCCTCACATATATCAAAGGGATCGGGCGGAGTTTATCCAATAAGATTCTTAAGGAAGCGGAGATCTCCCCTGATGCAAGGGTAAAGAATCTCACGGAGGGGGAGATTAGCCGGATTAAGGAAGCGCTTGAGAAAGGCGGCTATCGGTTAGAAGGAGAACTCACGCAGGAGGTGGCGTTAAACATCAAGCGTCTGCGCGATATCGGCTCTTATCGAGGAATAAGACATGAAAAAGGACTTCCCGTAAGAGGTCAGCGGACACGAACCAACGCTCGAACCAGAAAGGGAAGAAAGATTGCTGTTGGTGGAACAAGCCGTGCAGCCTTAAAGGCGATGGCAGCGCGGAAGACATAAACTAAAGATGACGAAGAAGAAAAAAGAGCGAAAGATTCCTGAGAAGGCATTCGCACACATTTTGGCAACCTTCAATAATACCCACATTACCATTACTGATGAGGCGGGAGGTGTAATCACTCGCGCTTCGGCAGGAACAGCCGGTTTTAAAGGAACGAAAAAAGCCACTCCTTTTGCCGCTTCTCAGGCAGCGGAGGCGGCGTCTAAAAGGGCCACTGGTCTGGGGGTAAAGGAAGTTTCCGTTCTGGTTAAGGGGCCGGGAGCAGGGAGAGATAGTGCAATCAAAGCCCTTAAGGTTGGCGGTTTGGAGATCACCTCAATTACTGATGTGACGCCAGTTCCCCATAACGGGCCAAGACCAAAGAAACGAAGGAGGGTATAACGATGGGCAGATATGTGGGTCCAACTCATAAATTGTGCCGGAGAGAAGGAGCTCCGCTTTGCGGACGGGAAGATTGTCCAGTGAGGACCCGTCTTTCAACTCCAGGGCAGCATGGAGCGCGGCGGAGAAGACTTTCTGAATATGGCCTTCAGCTTAGAGGGAAGCAGAAGGCAAAGCGAATTTACGGGGTGAGAGAGGTGCAGTTTAAGCGCTACTTTAAAAAAGCGCGTGGAAGCAAAGAGAAAACAGGAGAGGTTCTTCTTCAGATTCTTGAAAGGCGCTTGGATAATGCTCTTTATCGGGCAGGTTTTGCAAAAACCCGTCCGCACGCGCGCCAGATGGTAGGGCATAGTCTTGTCAAGGTAAATGGGAAGCGTGTTACAATCCCTTCGTATTTGGTCAAGGTAGGTGATAAAATAAGCCTTGCCAAAAAAGATGCCCTCTTTTACGAGGAGGTGGTTAAACCCTCGTGGTTGAAGGTGGAGAAAGAAAAACGCGAAGCAGAGGTTAAGGCGCTTCCAAAGCGGGAGGAGATTGGGGCAGAAATTGATGAAAAGCTAATTGTGGAGTTTTATAGTAGATAAATTTCCAGTTTCCACTTTCCAGTTTCCAATTGGAAATTGGTAATTGGACATTGGTAATTTGCGACCGAAGGGAACAGCCTGATGATCAATCCTAAAGAGATTACAATCAAAAAAGAAAAAGAGACAAAGGAAGAAGGACGTTTTGTGATTGAGCCACTACCCTCCGGTTATGGTCATACGTTAGGCAATGCGCTTCGACGGGTGTTACTTTCCTCACTTCCTGGAGCGGTGGTGGCAGAAGTAAGCTTTGAGGGAGTACCCCATCCCTTTACCACCATCAAAGGTGTGAAGGAGGATCTAATCGAGTTGATCCTCAATCTCAAGAAGGTTCGTTTTATTATGCATGTTGATGGGCCACTGGAGGCGCAGATCGAAGCCAAAGGAAAGAAGGAGGTAACCGCTGGGGATATAAAGATCTCCTCTGGTGTGCAGGTTGCTAATCCCGAGTTAAAAATCGCTACCCTCACTGATAGATCCGCCAAACTTTTAGCACATCTTTTGGTAGAGAAGGGTGTTGGATATAAGCCATCAGAAGAACGGGAAGGATCGAGAGTGGGAGTAATCCTGATGGATTCTGTCTTCTCCCCTGTGACGAAAGTTGCCTACTTTGTGGAGGAAACACGGAAGGGACGGGAAACAAACTTGGATAGATTGATCTTAGAGATTACAACCGACGGAACACTTAAACCGGGGGAGGCGCTTGAGAAAGCCACCGCTATTTTAATAAGTTATCTTGAACCGCTTATCAGGAAGAAGCTCAAAAAAGCAGCGGAAGAGGCACTAGCGGAAAAAGGGAAGAAGGTTGAGGGTCCATCGCCGGAGATTCGCAAACTTCCGCTTGAGGAGCTCAACCTCCCGCCTCAGACGGTGACGGTCTTAACCAAAGGAGGGATTAAGACGGTAGGGAGGCTTCTTCAGAAAACGATTGAGGATCTCCTTAGCATCCGAGGCTTTGGGGAGAGAAGGCTTAAAGATCTTGAGCTGGAGTTGAAAAAATTGGGCGTTGCCCTAAAAGAAAGCGAAGCAACAAAGGAGGGGTAATAATGAAAAAACGGCGCGTTGGAAGATCGTTGCGAGGGCAGCGCCGGGCGTTGTGGCGTAACCAAGTTGTAAACCTCATCCTTCATGGTTCCATTACTACCACTGAAGCGCGGGCGAAGGTTCTCAAAAGCGAAGTAGAGCGCCTTATTTCAAGAGCAAAGAAAGCTGATTTGGCGACCCGGCGGTGGGTTCTTTCTCTCCTCCCTGATGATCAAGCCGCAAAGAAGTTATTCGATCAAGTTGTACCGCAGTTTATGCAACGTGTTGGTGGTTATGTCCGTGTTGTTAAGCTTATGCCAAGAAGAGGGGATCAGGCCCCCATGGCTCGGGTGGAATTTGTGGAAGAGATTAAAATAAAAGAAGAGGAGAAAGGGAAGGAGGTTAAGAAGACAAAACTTAGAAAGAAATCAGGAGGAAAAAAAGATGAGGAAAAAGACAAGAGCGACAAAAGTAAGTGAAGTTCAAAGAAGGTGGCATTTTGTGGATGCCAAAGGGAAAATTTTGGGAAGATTAGCCAGCCAGGTAGCCCAACTTTTAATGGGTAAAGGTAAACCTAACTTCGCCCCGTATCTTGATATGGGCGATTACGTGGTTGTGATCAATGCAAAAGAGATAATGGTTACTGGCAAGAAAGAGAGAGAAAAACTCTACCATCGCTACTCTGGTTATCCAGGAGGGCTTAAAACAGAGACTTTAGGGGAGTTGCGAAAGCGACGGCCGGAGGAGATTATCCGCCGTGCGGTCAAGGGGATGCTTCCAAGAGGAAAATTGGGGAGGAGGATGATCACCAAACTTTATGTCTATTCAGGTTCAGAGCATCCGCATGAGGATAAATTCAATGGTGGAAAAGAAAAGTGAAACCAAAAAAGAATACTGCGAAGCGGTAGGTCGGCGAAAGCGTGCCGTAGCGGTAGTTCGTCTCGTTGGAAAAGGTGGCCCTACTTTTATCAATGATAAACCAATTGAGGAGTACTTCCCGGGGGAGCCGGCAAAGATTGCTTACCGTGAACCGTTTCTGGTTACAGAAACAGAGGGGAAGTTTTCCGGGACAGTTAAGGTTTTCGGCGGGGGAAGGGGTGGTCAATTGGGGGCGGTGGTTCTGGGTTTTGCTCGAGCGTTAGTTGTTTATGATGAAAAATTCCGCCAGCCGTTGCGTCAGGCTGGTCTCTTAACCCGCGATCCTCGGGAAAAAGAACCAAAAAAATATTTTCTCAGGAAGGCACGTAAGAGGCCTCAGTACTCCAAACGATAATCCCAACGGTGTTACTTCGGGTAGGCAGTCTTTATGACTTGATAAATTGGACCAACAGGAGTGAGTCTGCTTTCGACCAGATCGATTTGTGTTGCTTCAAACTCCATTTTCGGCAAGGCGTAAGTACAAATCTTATGGAGTAAAACTTCCTTCTCCCTAGAACGTAATTGTTTTAGGCGGGCAAGAGTGATGTGGGAGTGGAACGGTTTTTCATCAAAGCTGATTTTTCTTTCTAAAAGTTTCTTTTTTATCTCCTCAACAAGGCTCGAGATTTTCTCTACCTTTCCAGCAAGGTTAACAGCAAGAAGACGAGCTTTTTCTTCACTGGGGAAAAGGGTGAGGATACTTGTTTCAAGGTTCATCGGTTTATATTTAATACTGTCTAAGACATTGGTGATTTCACTTGCTTTATCTGTTTCACCGATAAAGATCAGGGTGAGGTGAAGATTTTCCTCCTCAACCCATTTGGCGGGAAGTTCCGGAAAGTCTTGCTTCACGTTTGCTAATACCTTCCTAACGTTTTCTGGTAGGGGAATGGAGATAAAAAGCCTCATAAGAAAGATGGTCGGGGAAGCCGGACTCGAACCGGCGACCTCTCGCACCCCATGCGAGTGCGCTACCAACTGCGCTATTCCCCGACGAGCAAAGCGAGTTGGGGAACATGGTTGTTGCTAAGCAATGTCTTATTCCCCGAACCTCTTTATTATACGACTCTCGGCTTTCGCCTCGCCTCCGTAATTTCGCTATGCTCAATTATATCCATAAACTCTTGCATTTTCCACCGCCGGTGATAAACTCATAGTGAATCATTAACAAACAAAGATAAAGGGGGAAGCTGCGGCCTTTGTGAGGCGATCTGTCCGGATTTCGCCCTTTTTGCTGTGGAGAGGGAGGGAGATAGGTGAAAAAGCGATTAGCGATTCGGGTGGAGATGCTGCCTAAAGATATCAATGCTTGGGGGAGCATCTTTGGCGGAGTGATCATGGGGCATATGGATGTGGCTGGGGGTGACGCGGCCCGAAAATATACGGGGGAGAACTGCGTGACCAGGGCTGTGCAGAGGATGGAGTTCATCGCCCCAGTTTTTGTAGGTGACATGGTCGCCTTTTATACCCGGGTTCTTCGGGTAGGGCTGACTTCGATCACTGTTTATGTTGAGGTGTTCGCTGAACGCTTCAATACTGCTGGGGAGATCAAGGTCGCTGAGGCGGAGATCGTCTATGTCGCCATTGACAAACAAGGTCAGCCTACAGCAATAAAGAAGGAGGAGGAGAGTGGCTAAAATCTTTATCATCTGTCCAGTGAGGAATGCTGATCCGGCAATTCAGGAGGAGATTCAGCGTTATATAGAGCGATTAGAGGAAGCTGGGCATCATGTTCACTGGCCCCCTCGGGATACCGATCAGAGCGATCCCCACGGGATCCAAATCTGTATGGATAATTTTGACGCAATTCTCGACGCCGATAGGGTTGATGTCTTCTACGACCCCAACAGCAGAGGGTCGCACTTTGACATAGGAATGGTGAACGCTCTCCGTCTCTTAGGGTTTAAGAAAACGGTGCTTTGGGTTAATAACTTTCCACGGGCCTATCTGCCTTGGAATTATAAGCCCTTCCTTACCGTCAGAACTAGGACAGACGAGCTTCGTTACTGCTTTGAGCCGACTGGTCCTTGGTCCCTTTTTGAAGGGGGTATGCTCTTTGCTCTCCTTCGCTTGGGGTTCAAGAGAAAACTGGTTCTGCTGAACGACAGCGGTGTTCAGCCGACTCCAGAGAAGAAGAGCTTCGCGAACGTCTTCCGTGCTTTGGCTGATGGTCGCGACATTGCGCGGGAAGATGCAGTGGAGATTCTTTCTGTTTTAACGGAAGAAGCGGGGGAGTGAGATGAGAGAGTACAAGGTTGTGTTGATGAGGCAGGTGCTCTGGAGAGATTTATACCCAGAGATCCATCGTGTTGGGGCCCGCAACGCCGAAGAGGCGGTTGCGGAAGCAAAGGATCTGGTCCGCTGGGTGAACGAGGAGATGGGACGTGATCACATACCAGGGAGGGTTGAGTTGCGCGAGGTCCACAACTCTCGTGGCACACGTATCTGGTCACATTTGATTAATGGGTAGTTTTTGACTAAGGCTAGTCAGCCGACTAGCCTTTTTTCTTTTGTTGTTGCATTTTGGGGTAAAGCACGATAACATCGAAGACGATGGCAAAGAAGTTGAGCGCAGCGAAATCCGCCTCTGGTGGAGAAAAAGCTAGTCCTTCGAAAGCCCCGGAATCAGGAAAAAAACAGGCTCTAACCTCAGCGATTGAGCAGATCGAAAAGTCGTTTGGACGCGGTTCAATTATGAAGTTGGGGGAGCAGGCCGCCGCCAAGGCTGATGTGGAGGTCGTTCCCACCGGTTCTTTTGGGCTGGATCTTGCTTTGGGGGTGGGGGGAGTTCCTAAGGGACGGGTGACCGAAATCTTCGGCCCGGAAATGTCCGGAAAAACGAC
>Ga0315296_10001480_pt1 | contig 20580 bp, 14 predicted proteins | sample YL17G14_18_MG_FD_203921 | JGI IMG/M metagenome (GOLD analysis project Ga0315296, IMG submission 203921) | Sediment microbial communities from Yellowstone Lake, YNP, Wyoming, USA - YL17G14_18 | ecosystem: Environmental > Aquatic > Freshwater > Lake > Sediment | place: USA: Wyoming | collected...
CAGGCAGTTCAGGGAATTTCCGATTTAATTTTGTTGCCTGGTATTATTAATGTTAATTTTGCCGACGTTAAGACGATTATGACAAATGCTGGTTCCGCGCTTTTTGGAGTAGGCAAGGCTCGGGGTGAAGGAAGAGCAGAAAAAGCGGCCCTTTCTGCCATCAACTCTCCTTTATTGGATGTATCGGTAAAAGGAGCCAGAGGAGTTTTGTTTAATGTTTCTGGCGGAAAAGATATTAGTCTTTCAGAAATTGATGAAGTTGCCAGGTTTATTACCAAAGAGGTTAACCCTGAAGCAAAAATAATTTTCGGCGCCATCCAAAATGAAAATTTAAAACAGGGGGAGATAAAAGTAACGGTCATTGCTACCGGATTTTAAATTATTAATTGGCGAAGAGAACTTTGTTCTCTTCTTCACCTTCGCTTTTATAAATAAAAGCTCGGTAAATGACTAATTCCCGAATTTTTTTCTTCATCTGCCTTTCGTTTATCGGAGGCATTTTTATTAGCTCAGTTTTTTGACAAACTATTTCTCTTTTGATAAGATAAAAGTGCTCTTTGGCAATTTATTAGGATTGAATCTTACGAAAATCTTTAAAGAAAGGAGGATAAAATGAAAATGAATAAGGTTATCGCTGTAATAATTTTAACTATGGTAGTGATTTGTCTTATAGTTTTACCAAGATGGTATTACCAAACACACAGTACTACCAGTACCAGTATAATCAATGCCATTTATATTACCGCAGCTGTAAAGATAGGATTGCTGGTGACACTGATAATATCCCTTCCAAAATAAATCATTATTAAACGTATATTTAAAGAGCTCAAAAGGGGCATTCTAAAATTTAATTAGTGCCCCTTTTCTTTATATATTTTACTTTGAATACTTATTATCTATATTTTGTCGCCTTCTGTGTAAAAGCACGCCATTTTGTATTTTCTAATAAAACAAATTCCTTAATTTTATTGCTTTTTACTTAACTAATTTATGTCATTTGGGCGTTTTTTTTGACAAACCATTTCTCTTTTGCTAAGATAAAACAGCTTTTTAACAATTTATTAAGATTGAATGTTTAAAAATCTTTAAAGAAAGAAGGAAAGAAAAAATGAAGGAAACAAAATCATACGTAATTCCTATTCTTGCTTTTGGGATAGGGTGTGTAATTATCTATGGCATCAGATGGTCTCTCCTTAAAATTCTCACTTTGTCCCCCGAAATTGGGGCGACATCTATAGGAACACTAATAACAACACCGAAAGGAATACTCATAATTCTTGGAATATGTGGTTATGTAGCGATTATTGGAACTGTAGCAGTATTTCTAGCAACCCACCTTTATTCAATTGTAAAAGATAAGATGAAAAGGAAGGATTCTAGAGGAATATGAGGCTTTCTTATTTTTCTCTAAATAAGAAAGAAGTTAAGTCTCTAAATGGTCGATGTTTACCCTCGGCCATTTCTGTTTGATAATTTTTAAAAATTTATTATGATTTATTATATGACCTCTTCTAAAATTGTTCTTTATCTTTGTTTCTCTTTTATCGGAGGCATTTTTTTAAATTCATTCTTGCCCGCTGGAGCCTTGGTAAAGGCGGGTTTGGTTATCCTTGGAATATTGCTTATCTCAATTTTCTGGAGATATAAAAAAATAGCTGTCCTTGGTTTTTGTATTTTATTTTTGGTTTTGGGAGTTTGGCGGCATCAGCTGGCAGAGTTAAGAATTATGAATAATGAATTAAGGAAATACAATGACCAAGAAAAAATTATTACTTTAGTAGGACTCGTCGCCAAAGAGCCAGATATTAGAGAAAAAAGTGTCAAACTGACAGTTCAACCAGAAAATATAAATGGAAAGGTTTTGGTAACTGCTAATCGATACCCTGAATATCAATATGGAGATAAATTAAAAATTATTGGAAAATTAAAAACCCCCGCTGAATTTGAAGAGAGCGAAGAGAATAAATCCTCTTCTTTCCCCTTCGCTACCGCTCGGGATTTCAATTACAAAGATTATTTAAAGAAAGATGGAATTTACTCGGTCATGGATTTTCCAAAGACTGAGTTAATTGAGAAAAATCAGGGAAATTTTATTTATGCCAAAATTTTAGATTTCAAAGAAAAATTAAGAGAATCAATTTATCAAAATTTATCACCTCCCCAGAGTTCAATTTTGGGAGCAATGATTTTGGGAGATAAAAGCAGAATGTCGGGTTGCTCTCAAAAAGAAATAGAAGCAGCGAAACAGAGAGGAGAGGAGTGCCTTAAACTTAAAGAGAAACTAAACATTACTGGAGTCCGACATATTACTGCCATTTCCGGGATGCACATTACCATTTTATCAATAATTTTAATGCAAATTTTAATTGGCTTGGGTTTCTGGCGGGGCCAGGCTTTTTATTTGACTATGGCTTTGTTGATTTTATTCATTGTCATGATTGGTCTACCGCCCTCTGCCATTAGGGCTGGGATTATGGGTGGCCTCTTTCTTTTGGCTCAATATCTTGGCAGAATGAATATTTCCTCCAGAGCCATTGTTTTTGCGGCCACCCTGATGTTGGTTCACAATCCTTTGCTTTTGAAATTAGACATCGGTTTTCAACTATCTTTTTTGGCAATGATGGGGATAATTTATCTTGTGCCCATTTTTCAAAATTTGTTGCATAAGGTTCCTGATTTCTTCCAATTAAAAAATATTTTTGCTCTGACTATTTCTGCTCAAATTTTTACTCTGCCAATTTTAATTTACAATTTTGGCTATGTTTCGGCGGTTGCCCCAATCGTTAACATTTTAGTTGTTCCCTTACTTTCCTTTGTGATTCTCTCTGGATTTATTTTTGGTTTAGCAGGAATGATTTTTCTACCTTTGGGACAGATCCTATCTTGGTTTTCTTGGCTGCTGCTAACATACTTGGTGAAAATAGTAGATTTCTTTTCGCAAATACCCCCAGTTTATTTTAAGATTTCTTGGGTTTGGCTATCGGTTTCTTATTTAATTTTAGGATTATTTATTTGGCGGTTTAAAGAAAAACAAAAACTAAAGTTTCTGAAATATTAAACCCTTACACCAAAGTTTGGTGCGGCGATAAAATTTTGGTAAAATAAGTTAAATCTATGGGAAAAATTTACTTAGTCTCGGTTAGTATGGGTTATGGTCATCAAAGAGCCGCTTATCCTTTAAAAAATTTAGCGGTCGAAGAGGAAATTGTTAATGCCAATGATTATCCGGGAATCTCCAAAAAAGATAGAAAAATTTGGGCAAAACTGCGAAAAGGTTACGAGCTTATATCAAAATTTAAGAAAATTCCCTTAATTGGTGAATTTGGATTTTTTATCTTTGATCAGTTTCAGAAAATTCTCAGTTTTTATCCCAAAAGAGACTTGTCAAAACCGAATTTTCAGTTGAAACAAACATTCTCACTGATAAAAAATGACTGGGGAAAAGATCTCATTGAAAAACTTGCCCCGTACCGAAACGAAGTTTCTGGTGCGGGGTTAAAAAGAGAACCTCTTCCTTTAGTTAGTACTTTTTTTGCCCCGGTTTTTATGGCTGAATATTTTAATTATCCCGGCCAAATTTTTTGCCTTATTTGCGATGCCGATATTTCCAGAACCTGGGCACCCCTTAATTCCAAAACAAGCAGAATTAAATATTTTGCTCCGACAGAAAGAGTTGCAGAAAGGCTAAAACTTTATGGAGTTAAAGAGGAAAACATTTTTTTAACCGGTTACCCCCTGCCTTTGGAAAATACGGGCAGCGAAAATTTGGAAATTTTAAAAAATGATTTAAAATACCGGCTTTTAAACCTTGATCCACAAAAGAGATTTTTCCAATATTACGAGCCCCTGACAAAAAAATATTTGGGAAACTTGCCCCAAAAACCCAATCATCCTTTAACATTAATGTTTGCCGTTGGCGGAGCCGGGGCGCAGAAAGAAATCGGAATTAAAATTTTAAAACGTTTGTTTCGCGAACGGGCCCCTGGAATTAAAATAATTTTGTCAGCTGGAATTAAGGAAAAAGTTAAAGAATATTTTTTAAAAAATATTAAAAATTTAGGTTTAAAAAATCATTTGGGAAAGGAAATTGAAATTCTTTTTGAAGAAGATATAGAAAGTTATTTTCGAAGTTTTAATCTGGCTTTAAGAAAAACCGATATTTTATGGACAAAACCATCAGAACTTTCTTTTTATTCGGTTTTGGGAATTCCAATCATTATTGCTCCGCCAATCGGTTCTCAAGAAGAATTCAATAAAAGATGGCTTTTAAAATCTGGCTTCGGCCTTTTGCAGGAAAATCCAAATTATGTTCATCAATGGCTTTTTGATTGGCTGGAAAAAGGATATCTGGCTGAGGCGGCCATGCAGGGTTTTATTGAAGGAGAAAAATTAGGAACCTATAAAATTGAAAAAATAATTTCAAAAAATGGATAAAATTTTAAAATTCCCTTCAGGCTTTCTATGGGGGTCTTCAACATCGGCTTATCAGGTTGAGGGTGGAATAGAAAATTGCGATTGGGCGAAAGTATATCCGGCGGGCAAGGCTTGTGATCATTATAATCGTTACGAAGAAGATTTTGATTTAGTAAAAAAACTTAATCAAAATGTTCATCGTTTTTCAATTGAATGGTCAAGAATTGAACCCGAAGAAGGAAAATTTAATCAAAAAGAAATAGAACATTATCGCGAAGTTGTTTCTAGTTTAAGAAAGCGAGACATTGAACCATTTGTCGGTCTATGGCATTGGCCTATACCATTGTGGCTCAAAGCCAAAGGTGGTTGGAAATCAAAAGAGATTATTTATTATTTTGCTAGATATAGCGAGAAAATAGTTTCTAATTTAAAAGACGAAGTGAAATTCTGGATTACTATAAATGAACCCGAGATATATGCAGTATCTTCTTGTTTCTTGGGATTATGGCCTCCAAAAGAAAAAAATTTCTTCTCTTTCTTAAAAATTATACATAATTTAATTAAAGCCCATAACGAAGCCTATAGAATTATTAAAAGCATTCAACCAAAAGCTCAAGTGGGCATAGCTACTAATAATAATTATTATGAGGCTTATAAAAATAGACCCATTAGCGTTTTATTAAAAAGCATTGTTGAAAAATTAGATCACTTTTATTTTTTAGATAGAATAAACAATTACCAAGATTTTATTGGTTTAAATTACTATTTCCGTAACCGAATTAAAGGTTTTAAATTTAATCAAAATGAGAATAAAATAATTTCCGATTTAGGATGGGAAGTATATCCAGAAGGGATTTATTACGTACTTAAAAATTTAAAAAGATATCAAAAACCGATTTATATTACCGAAAATGGGCTAGCCGACGCCAAAGATTTATTAAGAAAAGATTTCATAAAAAATCATCTTTATTGGATTTATAAAGCCATTCAGGAAGGAATTGATGTGAAAGGTTATTTCCATTGGTCTTTAATGGATAATTTTGAGTGGCATAGAGGTTTTGGTCCAAGATTTGGTTTAATTGAAATTGATTATAAAACCTTAGAAAGAAAGCCTCGCCCGAGTGCCTATTATTATGCTGAAATTTGTAAAAATAATGCTTTAATTATTGATTAATATGCTTTGGTTAGTTGTTATTCTTTCTGCTTATTTTCTTTTTGCTATCGTTGCTTTAGGAGATAAATATCTCTTAGCCGGACCACCCAATCCCAAGAGTTATTCTTTTTATGTTGGCACCCTGGGGGCTTTATCTTTAGTTTTGATTCCTTTTGTTGGTTTTTCTATTCCTGAATTTAACCAGATTGTCTTAGGTCTTTTGGCTGGTGCTATTTTTCTTTTCGCTCAGTTTAGGCTTTTTACTGGTTTTGAGCACTTCGAAGCTTCCAGAGTAGTGCCAGCCATCGGTGGGCTTTTGCCTCTTTTTACTTTTGGTTTAGTCTTTTTATTTTCCGGCCAAGGTTTTTTATCTTTTTGGCAAATTTTAGCCTTTGCTTCATTATTAATAGGAAGCATCTTAATTACTCTGGAAAGAAAAAAAACAATTACTTTAAAATCTCTTAAAATTTCAGCTCTGGCTGCTTTTCTGTTTGGTTTATCTTTTGTTTTAACTAAGTTTGTTTACTTATCTCAGCCTTTTTGGTCAGGATTTATCTGGATGAGAATCGGTGGATTTTTGGCTGCCCTGAGTTTTCTTTTTACTAAAGAAGTCCAGCGAGAGATATTTGCTAAGAAATTCACTTTTCAAAAAAAGACCGGCAGTATTTTTCTTTTAGTACAGGCCTTGGGAGGAGGGGCTTTTATTTTGCAAAATTGGGCCATTGCCTTAGTTCCCTTAAGTTTTCTTGCTTTTGTTAATGCTTTAGAAGGAACGAAATATCTATTTTTATTTATTTTTGCCATTTTACTTTCTCTAAAATTTCCTAAGATACTGAAAGAAAAGATTTCTAAAGAAGTCATTTTTCAAAAAGTTGCTGCTATTTTATTAATCGGCGCAGGATTGGTAATGTTAGCATTAAAATGAAGAAAATTATTAAGAAAATTTTGTTTGGGATTTCAATTTTTCTTCTTATTATTTTGGGTTTCTTTTTTCTTGGAAGCGCTCCCCGAGTGGAAGAAATTAAATGGGGAGTCAATTTTTCCCAAAAGCACAGCCAGAACATGGGATTAGAATGGAAAGAAAATTATTTAGCTTTGCTTGATGATTTAAATGTAAAAGATTTAAAAGTTGCCGTTCATTGGGACTTAATTGAGCCGGAAAAAGATGAATATCGTTTTGAAGACCTGGATTGGCAGATAAATACGGCTGAAAAAAGAGGGGCTAAAATTCTTTTGGTAATTGGCATGAAAACGCCGAGATGGCCAGAATGCCATCTTCCTGTCTGGGCAAAGAATTTAACCAGAGAAGAACAAGAAGAAAGAATTTTAGAAATGCTTAAAAATATTGTTTTGCGTTACAAATATTCAAAAACTATCTATGCCTGGCAAGTAGAAAATGAACCTTTTTTCCCTTTTGGCGATTGTCCCTGGCTTCATGACAGAAAATTTCTTAAAGCAGAGATTGATTTGGTCAGGAGTCTTGATTCTCAAAACAGACCGGTGGTAATATCTGATAGTGGAGAATGGTCTTTTTGGTTTAGAGCGGCTCGGCTTGGCGACATTGTTGGCACAACAATGTATAGAAAAGTCTGGTTTCACCAGTTAGCAGTTTATGTTACTTATCCCATCCCTCCTGTTTTTTATTGGAGAAGGGCTCAACTTGTTGAAAAGTTTTTTGATAAGGAAGTAATTTGCGTTGAATTTCAAGCTGAGCCTTGGGGGCCAAAACTGCTTTATAATTTGCCCTTGGAAGAACAGGAAAAAACAATGAACTTGGAACAATTTAGGAAAAATATTGAATATGCCAAAAAAACCGGCTTAAAAAAATTCTATTTATGGGGAACTGAATGGTGGTATTGGATGAAAGAGAAACAAAACCAGCCAGAAATTTGGAACGAAGCAAAAAATCTATTTATTTCCAAATAAAAGAGCCAGGGATACAAATCAGTATCACCTGGCTATTATTATTTTCCAAAGTATGCTCTTAAAAATCCTCTGACGAACTTTTTTTTATTTTCAAAGGGTACCTTTTCCCGTAAGGTATCCCTTTCTTCAAAATATCTCATTAACCTCGTATTTCCATCAATCCTTACTATTTTTGGCCTTACTACCTTTTTTCCTTCTTTTTTTCTTTGCAAATCCGCCTCGTATCCCAAGACATATTTTTCTATCTCCTCAGCCGTTACGCCATTACAGAAAGAATGTATTGCCTCTCTACCACGACCACGAAAAAGATCTATAAATCCACCTCTCTTCCTTAAAGAATAGGGTTTTCGAAGACGTACTTCTATTCCCCCTTTAAGGCGATATATTCTTTCTTTTGGTTCTTTCGAGGGGCGTAACCCTCTCAAACATCCTTTCTGTTTAGCTGTTAACATTCTTTTTCTCCTTTCCTTTTTTAAAATTTTTTAAAAAGTTTCTAAAAATATTTTTAGAAACTCTACTGTTTTGATTTTACCATTTCTCTCTAAAAAGTCAAGACCAAGCGAAGTCAAAGAGGATGAAATCCTCTTTCGATTCGCTATGCGAAAACTTGATATTTGAAAAAAATAGAGAAAACGTTAAACTTAGCTAATGGAGGAAGAAATAAAAACAATGAGATTGGAGGATAAAGAATATCCTCTTTTATTAAAGAAAATTTCTGATCCCCCAAAGATTCTTTATTGAAATCAAAGGTGAAACGAATTGAAAATTCGTTGAACATTGAAAATTATGCTTAGCATTATTATTCCCGCTCTAAATGAGGGAAAATATCTCCCCTTATTGCTTAATTTAATCAAGCAGCAGAACTTTACTGGAGGTGAAGAGGATAAATCCTCTTCTTCACCTTCGCTTTCCCAAGCGATAGCGAAGGGGGAAGAAGAAAGTTTACTTTCTTCGCCCTCCCTACGCGAAAGCTCGGCTTATGAAGTGATTGTGGCTGATGCCGACTCTATTGATAAAACAGTTGAGATTGCCAAAAGTTTTGGCTGTCAAGTTGTTAGAGGCGGCCTGCCGGCCAGAGGAAGAAATGAGGGAGCAAAAATTGCCAAAGGAGAGATTTTTTTGTTTATGGACGCTGATAATGTTTTTTTGCCAGAGAACTTTCTAGAAAATCTTTTGGCAGAATTTGAAAGAAAGAAATTGGGAGTAGCTTCTTTTCCGATCTATCCCAGGGGCAAAAAAATAGATAAAATTCTTTACGGAATTTACAATAATTTTGTTAATTTGACTAAAATTCCCTATGCCACAAATTCGGTTTTGGTTAAAAAAGAAATTTTTGAAAAAGTTGGCGGGGGGTTTGACGAAGAAATAAAAATAGGTGAAGATCATTGTTTTGTCAAGCAAGCGGCAAAATTTGGCAAATTCGGATTTATAAAAACCGAACCCGTTTTGACATCTCCCAGAAGGTTTGAGTATGAAGGCAGATTGAGAACTTATTTGAAATATATTTTAGCCGGGATTTATATGCTTTTTTTTGGCCCGATTAAAAAACCTATTTTTAAGTATAATTTTGGTCATTGGTCACCGAGCCCCGTTTACGGGGCGAAGGTAAAGAAGAGATTTATCTCTTCGTTCTTGAAAAAGAAAAAAAATTGAGATAGAATTAAGTATCACCACCATGTCAATTTATGAATTGCCAAAATTTAAGATACCGAAAATAAAACTGCCGAAACTTAACTTTCCTAAGTTTTTAAGGAACAGAATTTTTTGGCTGGCAGTTTTAATTATTTTTTTGTCTTCTTCTTTTGGTTTTTTAGCCGGAATGGTTTCGGGCAGTATTTTCTATTTGCAAATAAAAGATTATCTTTCCGGCTTAAATATTAAATTTCTTGAAACCAAAACAATAACTGAAAAGGAATATATTCCCCAAACTACCCAAGAAGAAGCGATAATCAGGGCGGTGGAGGACATCTGGCCGGCAGTGGTAAGCATCGTCATTACAAAAGACGTACCGATTATTGAACAGTACTTTTATAATCCCCTTGAGGAATTTGAGCAATTTTTTGGAGAGCCATTTCAGTTTCAAGTTCCTCAATATCGTGAAAAAGGAACGGAAAGGCGGGAAATTGGCGGCGGCACCGGTTTTATTGTTTCTGAAGACGGATTAATTTTAACCAACAAACACGTGGTTTTGGACAAAGAAGCCGATTATACGATATTCACCAATGATGGTAAAAATTATCCGGCTAAGGTATTGGCCCGAGACCCTGTTCAGGACATAGCAATTCTTGAAATTGACCAAGAAAAAATTGTAGATGAAAAAGGAAGTTTTGCCTTAGAACCGTTTCCAACGATAAAATTTGGGGATTCTGACAAGCTTCAGGTCGGTCAAACCGTAATTGCTATTGGCAATGCTTTGGGAGAATTTAGAAATACGGTTTCGGTTGGCGTAGTTTCCGGTTTGGGCAGAACAATTACTGCTTCCGGCGGCGGAATGGTTGAAACTTTGGAAGATGTAATCCAGACAGACGCTGCCATTAATGTGGGAAATTCCGGCGGCCCACTTTTGAATTTAAGAGGCGAAGTAATAGGAATAAACACGGCCATGGTTCAAGAGGCCCAAAATATTGGTTTTGCTATTCCTATTAATAAAGCCAAAAAAGACATTGAGCAGATTAAAACTCTAGGGAAAATTGTTTACCCATATTTGGGGGTCAGATACGTTTTAATCACAGAAAAGATTCAGGAAGACAATAACTTGCTGGTTTCTTACGGTGCTTGGATTATTAAAGGAGACCAGGGAGAGTCAGCCGTTGCTTCTGATTCAGCTGCTGAAAAAGCCGGCCTTAAAGAAAAAGACATAATTTTAGAATTTAATGAAGAAAGGATTACTGTTGAAAATTCTTTAGCTAAAATTATTATGAAATATAACCCGGGAGACAGAGTTGTTTTGAAAATTTTGAGAAACGGCAAGGAAGAAATCATTCAGGCAACCCTGGACGAAATAAGCGAATAGAATAATCACCGCAACGAATCTGGCCAAGCAGCCAGATTCTTTTATTTTTGAGGTTTTATTTTTTTTAAATTTTATGCTATAAAGAAAATGAATATGAACGGTAATTTCACCCACAAATCTCAAGAGGTAATACTCCAGGCGCAGAATGCGGCCCAGGAAAGAGGCCAGCAGCAGATTGATGCTCTGCACCTCTTATACGCCCTGCTTTTTCAGGAAGAAAGCGTGGTTTTGAATTTACTTGAAAGATTAGGAGCTGATATTGACGGTTTAAAGAAAAAAACAAAAACTGCCTTGGATAAAATTCCGGTAATTGCCACCCCCCAAGTTTTTGGTCAATTGTATTTAACCCAGGATATGGCCAGGGTTTTAGAGAGAGCCAGACAGGAAGCAGCTAAAATGGGTGATGAATATATTTCGGTTGAACATTTATTTTTAGCTTTGTTAGATACTTTAACCAAAGCAAAAGAAATTTTAGACAAAACCAATTTTTTACAGCCGGGCGGCGGCGTCACTTCTTTGGAAATTGGCAAATTGGACTATGAAACAGTTTTGAAAACTTTAGCTCAGATTCGCGGAGGCCAAAGAATCACGGATCCCGAACCCGAATCAAAATATCAAGTTATTGAAAAATATGCCAGAAATTTAACTCAGTTGGCCCGTCAAGGGAAGTTGGACCCGGTAATTGGCAGGGAAAATGAAATCAGAAGATTAATGCAGGTTTTGTCGCGAAGAACAAAAAACAACCCGGTTTTAATTGGCGAAGCCGGGGTTGGCAAAACCGCCGTGGCCGAAGGCCTGGCTCAGAAAATTGTTTCCGGCAAAATTCCGGAATCCTTAAAAGACAAAGAAATTATTGCTTTGGATTTGGGAGCTTTGGTTGCCGGAACAAAATATCGGGGAGAATTTGAAGATAGAGTAAAAGCTCTTTTAAAAGAGCTTAGTCGGTCAGGCGGCAGATATCTTCTGTTTATTGATGAACTGCATACCTTGGTCGGGGCTGGGGCGGCCGAAGGAGCCATTGATGCTTCTAATTTGTTAAAGCCGGCTTTGGGCCGGGGAGAATTAAGAGCAATTGGCGCCACTACCCTGAAAGAATATCAAAAATATATTGAAAAAGACCCGGCTTTAGAAAGAAGATTCCAGCCAATTTATGTCCAAGAGCCCACAATTGAAGACACGGTGGATATTTTAAGAGGAATTAAAGAAAAATACGAACTTCATCACGGAGTAAAAATTAAGGACTCTGCCCTGGTGGCAGCTGCCGAGTTGGCCGCCCGTTATATTACCGACAGATTTTTGCCGGACAAAGCCGTAGATCTAATGGATGAAGCAATGAGTTCTTTAAGATTAGAAATTGAATCAGAGCCCTTAGAGCTTGAACAATTAAAAAATGAAATCCAAAAACTAGAAGTTGAAAAACGAGCCTTAAATAAAAATAAAAAAAGACAAAAAGCAATTTCTCGCCAACTGGCTGATTTAAAAGAGAAAGCAAAAGAAATTGAAGCTCAATGGCAGGCAGAAAGAGAAGTTATTACTAAGATTAAAAACCTTAAAAAAGAAATAGAAAGTACTCGTTTTGAAGTAGAAAGAGCCCAGGCCCAGGCCGATCTCCAAAAAGTGGCTGAATTAAAATACGGAAAAATTCCCAACCTTTTAAAAGAATTGAAGTCGGTTGAAAGAAAATTAGTTAGATTCCAAAAATCAAGACCAATTTTAAAAGAAGAAGTTTCAGAGGAAGAAGTGGCCAGGGTTGTTTCTCTCTGGACCGGCATTCCGGTTACCCGGCTTTTGGAAGAAGAAGTTAAAAAATTAGAAAAAATGGAAAACCTTCTTCAAAAAAGAGTCATTGGCCAAAAAGAAGCAATTTTGGCAATTTCTAATGCAATTCGAAGGGCAAGAGCCGGAATTTCAGAAGAAAACAGGCCTGTGGGCTCTTTTATGTTTTTAGGACCAACCGGTGTCGGCAAGACCGAAACTGCTAAAGCTTTGGCTGAATTTCTTTTTAACGACGAAAACGCTTTGATCAGGTTGGATATGTCAGAATATATGGAAAAGCACACTGTGTCGCGAATGATTGGTTCTCCTCCCGGCTATGTTGGTTACGAAGAAGGAGGTCAATTGACCGACAAAATCAGAAGAAGGCCTTATAGTGTAATTTTGCTGGACGAAATTGAAAAAGCCCATCCCGATGTTTTTAATATCCTTCTTCAGATTTTAGAAGACGGCAGATTGACCGACGCCAAAGGCAGAACAGCTTCTTTTAAAAACGCCATTTTGATTATGACTTCAAACGTTGGTTCAGACATTATCGCCAAAGAAGCGTCACTTGGTTTTATTGGGGGTGACGAAGCAATGGGAGCCAGGGAAAATTTAAAAGAAAAAGTAATGACCGCTCTTAAGGAAAACTTCCGGCCCGAATTCCTGAATAGAATTGATGAAATTATCATTTTTAACTATCTCGGCAAAATGGAAATTAAAAAGATAGTTGATTTGCAATTGGCCATTGTTAGCGAACGCCTTAAACAAAAGAAAATTGAAATTAAGGTTACGGAACAAGCCAAAGAATTTTTAGCCGAACGCGGTTTTGACCAGAACCTGGGAGCCAGGCCCTTAAAAAGAGTAATTCAGAAAATGGTTTTAGATCCTCTGGCTTTGAAAATAGTTTCCGGCGAGCTAAAAGAGAAAGACAATATAATTGTTGATTTGGAGGCAGATAAGATTATTTTTAGAACTAGCGGAGATTTAATAAAAAATAACTTAAAAACCCGAGCCGCAGCGAAGGGTGAAGAAGAGGATTTATCCTCTTCGACCGAAAAAAAAGAGAAAGTTTTGGTTAAATAATGTTAAAAAACATTTTTAAAATTATTACCATTTTTATTATTGGCATGATTGGTGGGATTTTCGCCAATCAAATTCTCTGGCCTTATTAAAGAAAAAATCTTAAAGATATTAAAAGAAATTTAAATGTCAGAGATTAATAAATTAAATTTGTTAAATATACGAACAAGAAAATATCTTTCCCAATAGCAATTATTATAATTGTCCTTTGTGCCTTTTTGGTTGGCGGAATTGTGGCTTGGCAGTATTTAAAGATTCCGAAAGGGGAAGAAGTTTCTCCAGCTTACTTGCCGAGTGGAGAAGTTACTATTGAGAATAGGCTTACTTTCAAGCCAAACTTTGATAGAGTTGAAGATATTGTTGAAGAAGGCGATATAATCTGGGCATTAACAACTGGAGGAATATTAAAATATAATCAAAAGAATAATGAAGTCAAAATATATTCTGTAAAAGATGGTTTAACGGGGGATGGCTATATAAATATGATAAAAAGAGGAGATTATATTTGGGTTGCTACAAACCACGGGATTAGCAGACTGAATATAAAAAATGAAGAAATTAAGAATTATTTCAAAAAGCCAGTTATTGAAAACGATTCTTGGGCTGATATTTTTTACGAGTTTGATTATGAAGTAATGGATGGATTATCTTCTAATGCAAATTTAAAATTATTTTTAGACCCTTACACTAATGACCTTTGGGCAGCAAGTTTTAATGGTATAAGTAAGTACCAAGATATAAAAGACGATTGGATAAGTTTTGGAAAAGCAGAAGATGTTAACCTGAATAAAGGAATAACTAACATTGTTTTTAACAAAGATTTTGTTATAGCTGATATTTCCCCGGGAATAGACTTTGGAGGAATAGTGGCTTTCGATAGAAAAGAAAATAAATGGGTTGCCTTAAGTGAAAAAGAAGGTTTTAATCTCCAGAAAAATGATTTTCATAAATTGGTGACTAATGAAAATAAATTCTGGGTAGAAAGCCGGCCAATAGGCTATACTTCTTGTGGAGAAAAAGATAAAATCAAGGCCTCGGCAATTTTAAGTTATTCCAAAATGGATGGTTGGGATAGCGAAAAAGAATTAAACAAACAGATTAGTTTGAATGAAGAGGTAGCAGAAATGGAATATACCCAGCCTTTTTTAATAATTTATCTGAAAGAAGTTTGTGATGGAAATACAATCGAAGGGAAAGCTAAATTAATAAAATTTAACACAGTAAAAAATGAAGTTGAAGAAGTTAAAATTGTGGATAATTATGATCAAATAAAAGACGAAGAGAGAAGACAGAAAGAAACGGAGATATCGGAGCTTATTGCAAGAATTGAAAAAATCAAAGGGGAACCAGCAAGAAAAGAGATTTTGTTCAGGATTGATGATGAGTTACTTTTTAATATTTTACCTACCTTTAAAAGAACAAACATTTTTGACGGCGAGAATGAACTCAAACAATTTAATGAAGAGTTAATTGAGAATAGAGAAGCTAATATTTTTTGGACAGATTTAAAAAATAAAGAGAGGGAGTTTTTAGAGAATTACAATCTTTCCGATAGATATTTTGTGCCGATGGAATGTAATAAATTTAACAGCAAAGGTAATTATATTTATCTAAGGACTAATGGAGAAGATGGCATAGGTGGTTCCGACAGGTCTTTAATTGTTAGATATAATAAAAGTAAAAAAGAATTCACTCTTTTGCGAGATACAAATTACACCGGAGAAGATGTCTCTGATTTGATTACATTGCCCTCTTTTATGCGTATTGGCACTTTTATCTGTAATGACAATTACTATTTTAATTTTAGAAAGAGGGGAGTTTGCAATTATGACTTTGAGCACCAAAAAACAACATGCTTTGATGAAAATAACTACAAAGATGCCATTAAATTATATATCTCAGATGATACAAAACAATACTTTTTAACTGGTGATTACCAATTAGGGATGTTTGATATTGATAATTTACGTTACCAATACCTTGTTCTTGAAAATGAAAAGGATGTTGGAATTGACTTTAAGACAGCTGACTTAGAATTAAAAGATATCGAAGGAAATACATTATATTTTACCGGTAAAGAAGAAGGATATTTATTTGTTTATGATAAGGAATTAAAAAAATGGAATAAGTTTTGGATTCCAGAGGAGGATAGAGGAAGAATTGAAGAGGTAAAAGCTTTTAAAGATACGGTTTGGATAATTACTGATGAAGGTATATTTGATAATATCGTTTATATCATAGAGAAAAAAGATACAAATCCTAGAAGAGTGAATATAAATAACGGTATCATTACTACGGGTGGTAGGGTTGTCAGGGATAGTTCTTCGATGTGGGGCTCTGAAATTATTAAAATGAAAGATAAATTATTTATAGTTGGAGAAAATGGACTTTGGATATTTGAATAATTCGATTCCCAAAAGCTGCCTTTTTGTAAATGCTAAGAAACATTTTTAAAATTATTGCCATTTTTATTATTGGAATAGTTGGTGGGATTTTCGCCAATCAGATTTTATGGCCTTATTTTGTTGAAAGGCCGCTTTTTTATCAATACGGTTTGGAAAAGAGCCCGGTTTATCTAACAGAAACAAAGGAAATAATTATTCAGGAAAATATCGCCCTTAAAGACGCGCTTGAGAAAGTAAAAAAAACAGTAGCCGGAGTGAGAACTCAAACCAAAACAGGTAAGGTTTTGGAGGGTTCCGGTTTTATCGTTACTTCCGACGGTTTAATGGTTACCCTGGCTGAACTCGTGCCCCAGGGCTCAAATTTCGCCTTTTTTATAGATAACGAGCCGGTCTCTTTCCAAATTTTAAAAAGAGATTTAAAAGAAAATTTAGCTTTAATAAAAATTTCAGATTCCGTCTTAACTACGGCCAGCTTTGCCAGATTGGAGAAATTGAAAATGGGGGAGAGGGTTTTTTTGATCGGAGTTACCTTTGAAAATGAAATTCCTTCAAAACTGGTGAATGAAGGAATTGTTAAATCTTTTGACGAAAACTTTATTCAAACCAACATCCTTGAAAGCAGTCTTTTTGCCGGCAGCCCTCTTTTTAACATTGAAGGAGAAGTTTTGGGAATAAACACAATTGATTCTAAAGGGAGGGTCATTGCCATTCCCATTTCCAAAATCAGAGAATTCATCGGATTGTAAAAATATAAAAAAGCTCACCAGATTAACTCTTGTGAGCTTTTTTGTTTTGTTATTATCTATCTGTTGGTATATTTTTGATTACTCCCATATCTATCTTTTTTTCTTTTGCTACTTTTTTTCTTTCTTCTTTGTGATCTATCTTAGGCTTTTTCATCAACCAAATCATAAACTTTAAAACTGAAATAGCAATGACTATTAGCCCTATTAATACTACAATAGATACCTTGTCAACATGGTAGCAAAACTTAGCAATTAAATTCGTACTAATGATAACATCCAGAAGAAACCGTATTGCTAATTTTGCTATAACAATAATAGTTACAAATTGCGATATGGATATCCTGAAACGTTCCATCGTCTTATTCACCTCCCTTTCCATATTTATATTTTTTAAAAAACAATAAAAACTTTTTTTACTGCTTATACCTTAACATATTTAAAATAAAAAGTCAAGCCAGAAAGCACTTTTTGAAATAAGTTATCCACAGAGGAAGGTTGTTTTTTTATTTTAGGGTTGTAAAATTAGAAAACATGTTAAATTTTAGGAGAATTTTGAATAAAAAATTTCTTTTTCTTTTTGTTATTGTTTTAATCCTCGCCGCCGGAGGATTATTTTTTTGGTGGCAGGGAAGAGAAATAAAAGGAAGCCCTGAAGATTATGTGATTATAGAAACAGAAGAAGGGAAATTTGTAGAAAATAAAAAGGCAGGATTAACTGTAAAGGTGCCAGAGGGGTGGGAAACGAAAAAAATGGAAATGAAAGAAGGATCAGTATTAACCCATACTTTAGATATGGAAGGAAAAAAATGGAACGAAATGGTGGTACCTCCTTTAACCAAAGGATGTGGCATAGAAATATCAGTGGTATATAAAAAAATGAACTTTGAAGAAATAAAAGAAAAGGTCAAGACAATTCATTGGGGGTTGCAAATAAAATCTGAGGAATTTGAAGAAATTACAATAAATAGTTATCAGGCCCTAAAAAACACCTTTGATAGTGAGGTTTTAGGTCCTGTTATAGTTATTTATATCCCTAAAGGAAATAAATTATACGATTTTGATCTGTATTTTGCACCCGACGAAAAAGAAAAATGTCTTTTTGAATTTGATAAATTTTTAGAAACAGTTTCAATCCAATAGCTCTTTTTTAGTAAAGCGGACCTCGGCTTGAGAGAGGATTATAGCTCTTTGAAAACTAAAAACAAATTTAATAAGGGAAGTTGATATTTTTCAGTTTTTAATGGAAAAATTTCTAAAAAATAGGCAATTTTTTTGTATTTTATTGCTAATTTGTTTAGCGGGATTTTTAGTTTTGCCTAAAATTTGTTTAGCAGAGGATTTCGAAAACATTGATTTAAAAGAAATAGGAAAATATCTCGCATTGCCCGAAGACGAAGTTGAAAATTTATTGCATTCTTTAATTAATATATTTTATTCCGAATGGACAAACTTAATGGCTTCTGGATATTCTACTGCCGAAGAAATGGCAGTACCGAATATTATGAAAAAGGTTATTCAAGTACAGGCATTAAATCATCTTTTAATAGACGCGCCTATACAAACCATCTGGGCGATAATCCAAAACGCAACAAAAATAGCCAGAGTTCTTTTAATTCAAGATCCTTCAGGTGTTTTAAATGAATTAGAAAAAGAAAGCGTGAAAAAAGCAGTTGCTTATGGAATGAGTGTTTTGTTTGAAAATGAGATTAGAATAAGCCCGGGAGCGATAGAGTTTAAATATAATTCACGAAAAAGAGAAGAGAAAATAGCCCTTTTTCAATACATAATAATTTATCAACCTTCTGACCAAAAAAGAGGGGAAATTTTAATAAGATTTTATTCTCTAAATCCGCTTGAGCCCCCAGAGAATATAGGCAGTATTGGAGGAGGGTGGGGAACATACACTGAACTCACTCACGATCTCTCGCCGTTTATCGTTGATGTCCGCGGCACTGTAGAAGATTATAAATGGGTTGGTACCCCCTCAATTAAGATTGATTTTCCGTCAGAAGTCCCTGATCTCGGAATCAAACCTTTAAGTTTTTGGGAAAAGTACGTTCTAAAGCCAATTGAAAGCACAATAAAAGATGTAGAGATTATTATCACAAAAATTACCGGGAAGTCACTGGGACTGACTGATATTTGGGACGGGGTAAAATCATTTATATCTAAAATTACCTCTTTTTTGCCAGCAGCGGTTGTTGAGACAGAAGTAAAAAAAATAAGCGAGGACGGACAGATAGGGTTGGATAATATTTTAAATATTTTGCCTCCAAAAACGGAAGAGCTTTCTTTAGAAAAATTATTGATTGAAGAGCAACCTCAATCAGTTGAGAAAAAAGAATCAGAAGTAACAAGCGAACCGGAAATTTCCTTAGAAGAACTTCAAGAAATGTTGGATGATATTGCAGAGAGAATAGATATTCTTGCTCAAAAGTTGGCTGAATTAATTGAAGCTAAAAAACAACAAGCCGAAGAAGAAATTGAAGAAATAGAGGAAGTTGAAGAAGAAGAGATTGAGGATTTAGAAGAATCGGCACAAGTTGATGAAGCAGTTTTATGTAAAATAATTGGCCAGCCGGCAAGGAATAAAATGATTTTTAACGAAATTGCCTGGATGGGAACTCAAACTTCGCCAAACCACGAATGGATTGAATTGAAAAACATATCCGGCAGTCAGATTGATTTAACGGGCTGGCAGATTTTCAATGAAAATAAAGGAATTAAAATAACTTTCTCTGAAAAATACACGGGTCCGACCCGTATAATTTCAGTGGGAGGGTTTTGGCTTTTGGAAAGGACGAGCGATGACGCGGTTCCGGGAGTGTCGGCTAATTGGATTTACGCCGGCGCTCTCAGGAATTCTGACGAAGCTTTGTATTTTTTTGATGAAAACTGCCAGCTTCAAGATAAAGTTTTGGCTGATTCTGATTGGCCAGCCGGAGATAATAATTCTAAAAGAACAATGGAAAGAAAATTTGATTTAACCTGGCAGACAAGCGCAAACCCTGGCGGCACGCCAAAAAGAGAAAACAGTAGTGGATATTTCTTTATTAGTGGCGATGGAGGTGGAGTGGCTCAACCACAAATCTCTCTTTCTTACCCGCCACAAAATCCGGCTAATAAAGAAATTGAAGTCACTCTTTCTACCTCGAACTTAAAAAATGCTACTTATGATGTAAAAATTTCAATTGAGAACGGAACGACAACTCTTTCTGAAATCTTTAATCAAAAAATAAATGATTGGCAATCATCTCGTAACTATGTGACAAGCACCTTTTCTGGGACCTCTTTTTCGGGCAAATTTAAGTTAAGAATTAAACAGGATAAAAAAGATTTTCGAGGCGAAGCAGACATTTTTGCTAAAATTAGAGAAACCGGAAAGAGTAGTAGTTATTTAGAGTTTAAAGGAAACATTAATATTACTGATCCGGTAGATCAAGACCAAGGTCAATTTCTTACAGCTGTTTTTATTTTTTCTCCTCAAAATCCATTTGTTAATGAAGAAATTATCTTTGACGCTTCTTCTTCAACTACTCCTGATGGTCAAATTGTTTCCTATATCTGGGATTTTGGCGATGGGACAACAACTACTTTAACTCAAGCCACAACTACTCATTCTTACTCAACCTCGGGTGTTGATTATTTAACGAGTCTTTGGGTAGTCAATAATCAGAGCGTCACCAGTTCGCCGGCAACAGCCACGATTAGTGTTATTGAACCACTTTTGGCTCAAAATATAGTGATTTCCGAAGTTCAGATTTGGGATACCACCTCAAATGATCATAATTTTATTGAGCTTTATAATCCCAGCACCACTAGTGTTGATATTTCTGGTTTTCAATTGAAAAAGAGGAATTCAGCTGGAAATGAAGAATCTGTTCGGCTTTTTCCAGACGAAAGTATTATTCCTGGCCAAGGTTATTTTCTTTGGGTGAATTCTAATTTTATTTCCTTGCTGGACATAGCTGATACTACCAGCGCTCAAACTTTAGCTCGAAACAATAGTATTGTTTTGTTAGACAAGGATAAAAATATTGTTGATGCCTTGGCCTGGGGAAGTAGTACTAATCCTTTTGTAGAAGG
>Ga0315296_10001481_pt1 | contig 20574 bp, 20 predicted proteins | sample YL17G14_18_MG_FD_203921 | JGI IMG/M metagenome (GOLD analysis project Ga0315296, IMG submission 203921) | Sediment microbial communities from Yellowstone Lake, YNP, Wyoming, USA - YL17G14_18 | ecosystem: Environmental > Aquatic > Freshwater > Lake > Sediment | place: USA: Wyoming | collected...
CTTAATAATTCCTCCCTTCCTTGGAATTTTATTCTTAAAGTTTTTTTTATAATCTCATTTTCCGGTGCAATAAGATTGCTGTCAGTCCGAATTAGGGCAAACGCATCGTCACGGGCTTTGAAAAGCCAGTGCCGGTCTTGCTGTAAATCGGCAACCTTTAAATCGGGTAAACCATGTTGCCTGGTACCAAAGATTTGACCCGGACCACGAATATCTAAATCTTTCTCGGCTAAAGCGAATCCATCATCATTCTTTTCAAAAAACTCAAGCCTATTTTTAGTATCGCTTACCAGCGCATAAGGAACAATCAGAATACAATAAGACAATTCCTCTCCCCTCCCGATTCTGCCCCGCAGCTGATGAAGCTGGGCTAAACCAAATCGTTCCGGATGTTCAATTATCATCACTGTCGCATTGGGAATATCAACCCCAACTTCAATTACCGTGGTCGAAACCAAAATGTCAATCTTACCGGCCCGAAATTCGGACATCACATTAATCCGTTCCTCACTTTTCATCCTGCCGTGTAATAGTCCAACCTTGAATTGTGGGAATACTAACGAAATATCTTCATAGGTCTTAATTGCCGAAGCCAAATCGAGTTTCTCTGATTCCTCAATCAACGGGCAGACGATAAAGACCTGTTGCTTCTGATTAATCTTCTGCTTTAAGAATTCGTAAACTTGGGGTCGATTCTTATCGGTTGCCAGTTTCGTGACGATTTTCTTTCTACCGGGTGGTTTCTCATCAAGAATTGAAACATCCAAATCGCCGTATAAGGTTAAAGTGATGGTTCGAGGAATTGGAGTTGCCGTCATTACTAAGAAATCGGGATTTATACCCTTGTTTAATAACGCAGCACGCTGCATCACCCCAAATCGGTGCTGCTCATCCACCACTGCCAGCCCCAATTTATTAAATTGAACACCGGCTTCAATCAAAGCATGAGTGCCAAATATTATATCAATCTTTCCGTCGGTTATTTCAGGATAAAGATTCTTTTTCTGCTTAGTTTTAAGACTACCAGTTAAGAGGCAAGATTGCACGCCAATTTGTTTTAGCTTTTCCTGCCAAACCAAATAATGCTGTTCAGCTAATATTTCAGTCGGCGCCATTAATGCCGCTTGAAATCCATTTTCAACCGCAATCAGCATTGCCAGTATGGCAATTACGGTTTTACCCGAACCTACATCACCCTGCAGCAAACGATTCATACATTTCGGCTGGGCTAAATCGTATTTTATCTCTTCGATAACCTTTTGCTGGGCATTGGTAAATTGAAAAGGAAGTTGAGTTAAGAATTTTTCGGTTAAATTTCCTTTTTCGGTTAAAGCGTAACCCTTGCTTATTTCATTACTGTGAAGTTTACGCAAAGCCAATAACAGTTCGAAGTAGAAAAGCTCGTCATAAATTAATCGTGACTTGGCAATATCGGCATCTTCAATCTTTACCGGGAAATGGAGATTTTGAATCGCATCGGTAAGCTTGGGAAAATTATAGCGGGCAATTATTGCTTCGGATAGAGTCTCGAAAATATAAGGTAAACCTAAATCAACCGCTTTTTTTACCGCTCGTCGCAATTCCCATAAACTTAAACCTTCCGTCAACGGATAGATTGGGATTATTGCTCCGGCATAGTCAAAATCCTCTTTTGATTCATCGATAATTTCGTAATGAGGATTGGTAAATTGCTTTCCCTGGTAATAATTGACGGTACCCGAAATAATTATCTCTTGATTTATTTTGAATTTCTTTTTTAAATCCGGGCGGTTGAACCATGATGCTTCGACCATTCCGGTTTCGTCGCGCACCATAACCCGCACCAAATCACCTTTAAAACGGGTCTTTCTTACTCCAGTGGCAATGATTTTGCCGATCAGGGTTGCAGTTGCACCAACCTGTAACTGTTTGATTGGAGTAAGATTGGTCCGGTCAATGTAATAGCGAGGAATGAGATACAATAAATCACCTGCCGTCTCGACTCCAATTCGGTTCAAACAAGCGGCACGCTTCGGACCAACCCCTTTAAGATATTGGACCGGTGTCGCTAAACCAGTTCGATAATCTTTTGTTCGAATCGAGGATTTAATCACCGATTTTACTTTTTCTCTTTAACCTTACCGGTCATTGGGACAAACCTGACCGGCTCGTGTTCGGTTTTGATAAGTTTACCGTCTTGCTTTTGAAATACGGTTAGAATTTGAGTTTCGAATTCTTCACCCATTGGCGCAACGATTCTGCCGCCATCTTTTAATTGCTTGACTAAAGAATCGGGCAAATAAGGTGGGGCACAAGTGATAATTATCGCATCAAAAGGTGCATATTCAGTCCAGCCCAGATAACCATCTCCGAACTTGATCAGAACGTTGTTATAACCTAAAGCTTTTAATCGTTGTTCAGCAATTTTGGCTAAGTTCTCCACAATCTCAATTGAGTAAACCTCCTTAGTCAACAATGAAAGCACCGCGGCTTGATAACCTGAGCCAGTGCCAATCTCTAAAACTTTCTCGTCACCTTTAAGTTGCATTAATTCAGTCATTATCGCAACAATATAGGGTTGAGAAATGGTCTGTCCTTCTTCGATTGACAAGGGAAAATCACCATAGGCATCAGCCCGTATCGCTTCGGGAACGAATAAGTGCCTGGGAACCTTGCGCATTGCAGCAAGCACCCGCTTATCCGCGACGCCTCTTGCTTCAATCTGTTCTTTCACCATTCGTTCACGGCAATTAGCATAATTATCATCATTGGACTTTATTTTAGACTTGCCGCAAAAGAAAAAGAGTAAGATTAATAAAAATATGATAATATAATCCGGGTTTGACCGAAGACAAAAATTTAAATTCATTTCTTTCCTTTGGTCATTTTTTTAAATTCTGATTCATTTATTATTTTTATTCCCAGCGCCACTGCTTTATCATATTTTGAACCGGGTTCCTTGCCGGCTAAGACATAGTCGGTATTTTTCGATACCGATGAGGCAACGTTACCGCCCAGTGCGACAATCGTTTCGGTTGCTTCTTCTCGGGTATAATATTCTAAACCACCGGTGAGAACAAATGATTTTCCGGCAAAAATTTGCGCACCTTTCGGTTTTTCCGCGGCAAATTTCAGTCCAATCTTTTTTAGTCGATTAATAAGTTCGATGTTCTCATTATCGGCAAAAAAATTCCTAATGCTTTCGGCGACGGTTGGTCCAATACCCATCACCGATGAGATTTTTTCAAATGAAGCATTTTTTAAATCATTAATTGAAGGAAAAGCCTGGGCTAAAATCCGTGCCGCATGAATGCCGACATGGCGAATTCCCAAAGCATACAGTATTCGAGCATACGGTTGTTGCTTGCTTGCTTCTAATCCATCAAGCAGATTTTGTGAAGACTTCTCCCCCATTCTTTCTAAAGAGATTAAATCTTCCTTTTTGAGCTGATACAAATCAGCAAAATCTTTAATCATCCTTTTATCGACCAAAGTATCGACCAGTACGAATCCGAAACCTTCAATATCCATTGCGCCCCTTGAAACAAAATGTCCGATTCTTCGTTTAACTTGAGCCGGGCATGAAGCGTTGACACATCGATAAGCTACCTCATCCGCTTCCCGGAAGAGCTTGCCTTTACAGACTGGACAGCGGTCAGGCATCTTAAAAACCTTTTCCTTAGTAGTTCTCTTATCAGTCACCACTTTGACGACTTGCGGAATAACCTCGCCCGCTTTCTGAATTATCACGGTATCGCCTTCCCGAATATCTTTACGCTTTATTTCGTCTAAATTATGGAGCGTCGAATGAGAAATAGTCGAACCGGATAAGAATACCGGTTCCAGCTCAGCTACCGGGGTAACCGTTCCGGTTCGACCAACTTGAAGATAAATCTTTTTTATTTTGGTGGTTGCTTGTTTGGGTGGATACTTATATGCAACTGCCCAGCGTGGACTCTTAATCGTTTCACCTAACTCTTCACGTTGCTGGAAACTATCGACCTTAATCACCATACCGTCTACTTCGTAAGGTAAATCATCGCGTTTTTTATCCCAGTCTTCACAAAATTTAATAACCTCATCGATTGAGCTAAACAGTTTCGAATGAGGAATAACCTTAAAACCAGCTTCCTTAAGTAAATCGAGAACTTGCAAGTCGGAATGAAATCTCTTGGTGGGCGGCTTGGGAATCGTATGAATAAAGGCATCGAGGTTACGCGCTGCCACTGATTTGGGGTCAAGTAATTTTAAACTGCCGGCGGCGGCGTTTCTTGGATTAGCAAAGAGCGATTCGCCCTCTTCTTCGCGTTCTTTGTTTAATGCTTCAAACTGCCGCTTGGTAAGATATGCTTCACCTCTCACCTCGAAATTTTGCAGGTCCGGATTGTTGATTAGTAGCTGTAAAGGAATGGTTCGGATTGTCTTTAGATTTTGGGTGATGTCATCACCTTTGGTTCCATCGCCTCGGGTTGCGGCTTGTGCCAGTCTCCCTTTAAAATATTTTAACGATACCGCCACCCCGTCCACTTTCTGTTCAACCAGATATTTTACTTCTTCTACTTGTTTTCTTACTCGTTTATCAAATTCCTTTAATTCATTAAAAGAATATGTGTTATCTAAACTGAGCATGGGTGGGTCATGGGTTAGAGTGGTAAATTCTTCGATTGGCTGACCGCCGAGTCTTTGGGTTGGAGATTCCGGTATGATAAATTCCGGATTTTTTTCTTCTAAGGCAATTAATTTCTTTAAAAGGATATCGTATTCATAGTCGGAAACTATCGGGTCATTGAGTACGTAATAACGATAATTATGATAATTAATTTCCTTACGTAGCTTTTCTATTTCTTTTTTTATCTTATTTTTACCTTTATCCATCGCTTAATTGATTCTTAATCAATTTATGGTTGATGTCAAGAGTTGATTAGGATATCGGTCGTGCTAAGACAACTATGTTATCAACCCGAGTAAAACCGGGTCCGCTCAAAGGCGATTTAGCAATAAGTAACGGTTTAAAACGCTGTTCATAAAGCAACCGATTTAAAGTTTGTGGACTGAAATGCCAGAGATGTTGCTCGGGCCTTAAGGTCCACCATTTACCTTTATAAAGACGAGCCACCAATGAATCGATATTCGGAACCGAAAAGGCAATCAAACCTTCTCTTTTCAAGATTCGATGCACGCTATTAAGAAAAGCAGCTGGATTAAACACATGTTCCAAAACATCCCAGAAAGTAATCACATTAAAGGAGTGTTCTGAGTAATCAGCATCTTCCGCTTCGCCATTGAAAATATCGAGTTGATAAGAACGACGTGCATATTCACTAGCCAGTCGGGACAATTCTACTCCCGATACATTCCAATTAAATTTTTGGGCGATATTTAAAAAAAAACCGTAACCGCAACCGATATCTAATAACTTACCTTTTGCTAAGAAACGCATAATTAGCTTCAACCTCCTTTGTGATACGATTCTATGCCAAATTTGCGACGGGTGAAATTTGGTTTCACCGTACATTTTCACAAAATAGGTAGTATCATCGTAGAAGTGCTGGCGCGCCTGTGAAGGAAATTTAACACCGGTGAATATCTGACTACAGTCTGCACATTTTACGATTGGGTATTTTTTACTATAGTAAAGCAGTTCACCCGCCTGGTGACACCGAAAACATACGACTTTTTCCGTCAAGATTTAATTCCGGAATCGGGAATTTTGTTAAATAGCTCGGATAGCAGATATAACTTTGCTGCCAGTTCAACTCGCTCCAAACGGTATAGGGCTTGTGTCAACTCTTCACCTCCGACAACCGCACCATGATTAGCCATTAACACAACATTGCTTTCGGCAATTTCTTCGGCAACTGCTTCCGCCAATTCTTTTGAACCGGGCGGATAATCACCAATCACAGCAATTTTACCAATGGTTTTTTGTATTTCCGGCAATTTCAAAAACCAGTCTTTTGCCGTTATCTTTATTTTATCTTCAGCTGATGCCAATGCCGTGGTGTAAACTGGGTGGGCGTGGATGACAGCATTAATTTCAGATCGTTTATGGTAAATTGCCATGTGCACCTGATATTCGGAAGAAGGCTTAAATTTTGATTGAATCGAGAATGGCTTACCTTCAATACTCATCCGAACCATCTCATGTTGTCTTAACCTTCCTTTACAAAATCCCGCTGGGGTGATTAAAATAAGGTATTTGCTTAGCCGAGCACTAATATTACCATCTGTCGCAACAATTAGATCTTTCTGATACAACAACTTTCCTATTTGGACAATCTCTTTTCTAAGATTTGGCTCCCGGTTTTGCATTACCCCACCTTATGCGGACTAGTTGATTTGATCAAAACCGAGATAGGGACGGAGAACTTCTGGGACAATAATGCTGCCGTCTTTCTGCTGGTTATTCTCAATTAATGCAATAAAAATTCTTGGAAATGCCAAACCTGAACCATTCATCGCATGAGGGTAATCTAATGTTCCATCCTTGCGCCTCAGGCGGATATTACCACGACGGGTTTGAAAATCCTCGCAATTGGAAACCGAAGAAACCTCAAGCCAATCACCCACACCGGCAGCCCAGGCGTCAATATCATAAGTCTTTGCCGATTGAAATGCCATCTCTTTAGCCGCCAAAAGTTTTACCCGATAAGGGATATTAAGCAGCTGCATAATCTTTTCCGCATTTTGCCGCATCATTTCAAATTCTTGATAAGATTCCTCCGGTTTGACGAATTTCACCATCTCAACCTTATCGAATTGGTGGATTCGAATCATCCCCCGCACATCCTTGCCATAAGAACCGGCTTCCCGACGGAAACAGGGGGTATAGGCAACATAACGTTTCGGTAAATCCTCTTCGCGCATAACTTCGTCGCGGTGCATATTAACCAAAGGCACTTCCGCGGTTGGTATTAGATAGAACGGGTCTTCTTTGAACCGATACATTTCATCGGCTAATTTGGGTAGAGCACCGGTATTGTAAAAACAGGTCTCAAGATTCAAAACTGGTGGGCTTATTTCTTCATAGCCGTGATTTTTTCTATGATAGTCCAAGCAAAAGTTAATCAGAGCTCGTTCCAGCAGTGCACCCTTTCCTTTGAAAAGAACAAAGCGCGAACCAGCCAGTTTCGCTGCAGCTTTAAAATCAACGATGCTTAATGCTTGAGCTAAATCCCAATGGGCTAACGGCTGAAAATTAAATTTCGGGACTTCACCCCATTGCGCTACAATTTGGTCTTCATCACTAACCGTTTCGTGAACAACATTGGGTACGTATTGTACTAAATTCTCGATTTCCTTTTCGATTACCGCTAACTCCTCTTCCCGCTTTTTGATTTTTAGCGAAAGTTGCTTCGCTTCGACTTGCTCGCTTTCAGTATTTTGCTTTCCTTTTCGTTTTTGGGCGATAGCATTAGTAAGTTGACCTTGTTGATACTGAGTATCGTCTCTTTCTTTAATTATCTTGCGGCGCTGAACATCGAGATTGAGAATTTTATCGATATCGACTAATTCGTTACGCCTCTGGACAATTCCACGAACCAAATCTTGATTTTCTCGTATAAACTTCAAATCCATAATCTATTGCTCGCCTTTCTTTTTATTCAATTTTTGGTTAAGCCAAGCAATCCACTGCTCAATCCCCTCTCCGGTCTTACAGGATAGTGTAATTATTTTTAACTTCGGATTCAATTTTTTTAAAGCTTTCACAACCCCATTATAATCAAATTGAACGTAAGGCATTAAATCTGTTTTATTAATAATCAACAAATCGGCTTTTAAAAACATTAAAGGATATTTTATCGGTTTATCCGAACCTTCCGGTGTCGAAAGAATCATCACATTATAATGAGTGCCCAAATCGAACTCTGCTGGACAAACCAAATTCCCCACATTTTCCACAAAAAGTAAATTATATTTACTCAAATCGATTTTAGGTAAAACTTGTGATAACATAAACCCGTCTAAATGGCAAGCTCCCTGGGTATTGATTTGAATACTATCAATGCCTTTCTTAAGAATTCGTTTCGTATCCAAATCACCCTTAATATCACCTTCAATGACGAACATTTTCGTTTTATTTTTCAGCTGCTCAATGGTTTGCTCCAAAAGACTCGTTTTACCCGAACCCGGTGCCGACATGAGATTTATTGCGATTATGGAATTTTGGTCAAAAATTTTACGGTGGGTTCGAGCTAAAGCGTCATTGGATGCCAGGATTCTTTGCAGAACCTTTATTTGTGGCATAAACCTCCAGATTTGAAAAATTCAGCATTTACTAAAATTGATAGGAAAAAGAAAATTTATAATTATCGGTGGAAAAATCGTAGATGAGATTATCGAGGCTGATATCGAAAGCGAACTTTTTAAATTTTAAACCGCCGCCGAAAGTTAAACCGATTTTTTGAAATTGTCCGCGATTGCGGGAGAAGATATATTGTGGTAAAGAGAGGTAATCCTCATTGCTACCTTTTAGTACTTTCACACCGCCGCGCGCACCAGTCAGATCTTCGAAGTAGCCGATACGTGCCGATATTAAATCGTAATAGGTGAGTTCAATACCAAAGCTTTTCCAGGCTTCTTTATATTCATAGGCTAATTCTTGGGTAAAGGTCAAGGTATCTAATGGGTCATAGAACATTCCGACTAAAACCTTGGTCACTTCCGGTATCAAAGACAAGCGGAAAAGCTTAGAACGAATCGGCATATAATTTAAACCGACTCGTAGCATTCGTGGCAAAGGATCGGAAGAACCTGAAGTAGTGTAAGCGATGTTCGGACCGAGATTCTGTAATGCTGTGCCAACCGACAGAAAATTAAAAGGTTTGTAGAGTAATCCTAAATCGGCTGCCCAGGTTGTTCCAACCCCGCCCGTTATGTTACCCAATTCCTTCTGCATCACGATAAATACCCAATCGGGAACGAGAAAGGAATAGATAAACTTGAATGAAATGCCGGCGCTCAGTTTCGGCATGACCTTAAAACCGTATGCAACAGTTGCCGCAATATCAAAAGTATTATATTCACCCAGATATTCTCCTTGTTCATTTACCACTTCAGTCCGACCAGTAGTGAGATAAATGATATTCAATCCGAACGTACCCTTTTGGCGAAGTGAACGAGTTCCACCTAAGAATTCGTAGTACATCCCCGGGTAGAGTCCGGGTAACCAGTTAGCATGTTGCAATGTAACCTCTCCACTATTCTGAAAACCAAGACCGCCGACGTTATAATAAGTAGCCGTTGCATCATCAGCGATTGATGCAAACGCACCACTCAAAGCCGTCGGTCTGGACCCGGGCCAAATCATTAGAAAAACTGCTCCGGGATTTTCTCCGGCTGGATAAGCAGCACTCAAAAGTACCGCTAAGACCAGCCCGATTGCAGAAAGTCTCATACGACTTACCTCCTTAAAACTCAACAATTAATTATAAAACACATATAACGTTACGTCAAGGTAAAACTTAAATCAGGGCTTCAGATAATCGGCTAAAGCTTCCCGCCAGGGACGTAGAAAATGGTTAAAAGTCTTAATATAGCGGTGATTATTCAAAGCGGAAAATTTTGGTCTTTTTGCCCCCCGTTGGAGTTGCTCGGAGGAAATCGGAATTACCTTATTCTTTAACGCAGCCTGCTTGATGATTTCAGTGGCAAATTCGAACCAACTACAAACTCCCGAATTAGTAATATGGTAAATTCCAAAATGGTCACTTTGAATTACCTTATAAATTGCCTGAACTAGATCAACGCTATAGGTAGGCGAACCAAATTGGTCATTCACCACTTCAATGTTATCTTTTTCTTGGGCGGTGTTGAGAATCGTTTGGACAAAGTTTTTACCCGATTTGCCAAAGAGCCATGACGTCCGAATAATAAAAAAATCCTTCAATTTACTTCTGACCAGTTGTTCACTGTGGACCTTGGTCAGCCCGTAATAATTGATGGGATTAGTCTTGTCATCTTCTAAATAGGGCGAACCTTTTTCACCATCAAAAACATAGTCGGTACTCAAATGTAATAATGGAGTCTCTGCTTCTTTAGCGCCTAAAACTACTGCCCAAGTTCCCTGGACATTGACCGAATAAGCTTTTGATTTGGCGGTTTCACAGCCATCAACATCGGTGTAGGCAGCTAAATGAACGATTCGGTCTGGTGCGATTCGTCTTATTTGGGAAACCGTTCTTTTTACTTCGGTGAGATCATTAGCCGGCAAATCCCATTCAAAAACCTCAAAATTATTAGTTCGCAAAAGGACACAAAGGTCAGTCCCAAGCATTCCTTTGGCACCGGTAACTAAAATTTTCATTACAGTGATATATTACTACCCCAAAGACAAAAGTCAAAGGTGAATACGAAAGTTTAATTCTTTTTTTGCTTGGTGTATTACAGTTATCTATATCAATCGCAGTTATCTTCACTTCAAAATTTCTTATTGACAAAACAATAATTCTTGCTATTCTCTTTTTTAATAAAAAATGGTAAAAATTAGACTTAAGAGAATGGGTAAACGGAAACAACCCTATTACCGGATAGTGGTGACTGATTCACGACGCTCGAGGGACGGCAAATACATCGAGTCTGTTGGACACTACAATCCGAGAGATAAAAAGCTCATCATAAACAAGGAACGAGTCGAATACTGGCTATCCAAAGGCGCTCAGCCTTCGAATACTGCCGGACGGCTCTGGAAAAGGTATCTAACTTCGGTTTCGTCCGAAATTAGCAAGACTGAAAACACGGAAACCGAAACTCGCCTCAGGCGAGTAGAACGAATAACCTCAGAAGGAGGAGAACATGGAGAACTTGAAAGAACTGGTTGAATACATTGCTAAAGCCCTCGTTGACACTCCCGATAAGGTCGAAATAAAGGAAATCGCCGGGGAAAAGACATTGATTTATGAGCTGAGAGTTGGCGATGGTGACCTGGGAAAAGTCATTGGCAAAGAGGGACGAACTGCTAAGGCGATCCGTTCAATTATAACCGCCGCAGCGATGAAACAAGGTAAACGAGCACAACTCGAAATCCTCGAATAATAATCGATTGATTGCCGTCCCTCGATGCTTTTCCATATTCTCACAATTTTTCCTGAATATTTTAGTGGACCCCTGTCCTGTGGGGTCCTAAGAATCGCCCAAGAAAAAAATCTCGCCGATATCAAACCGATAAGTCTTCGAGAATATTCGGATGACAGCTATCGGACCGTTGATGATTATCCTTTTGGCGGTGGTACTGGAATGGTACTTAAACCCGAACCAATATTTCGTGCGTTCGAAACCGTAAAGCAAAAAGATTCCCACACAATTTTACTTTCGCCCCAAGGGCGGCAATTCGACCAAACCGTTGCTCAAGAATTATCAAAAAAACAGCATATCGTTATTATTTGTGGTCGTTACAAAGGGGTGGACGAACGTGTGCGGGAAAATTTAGCCAACGACGAAATATCGGTTGGGGATTACATTCTATCGGGTGGTGAAGCAGCGGCTCTGGTTATCATTGAATCAACCGTTCGACTCTTACCCGGCGTGGTCGGCGATGAAGAATCAATCAATACCGATTCTTTCGTCCAGGGCGGCTTGGAAGCACCCTATTATACCCGACCCCAAGAATTTCGTAATTTAAGGGTTCCCGAAGTACTTTTGTCCGGCAACCACGAAGCAATTCGCCGTTGGCGAAGACTCAAGTCTTTAGAAATAACTAAACAACGCCGACCGGATCTACTGCGAAGTATCGAACTTACTAAAGAAGAGAAAATTTACATAGAAAAGGAGGAGATAGAAAATGGCGGAGAAAACGAAAAAAACTGAAAAGAAAGAAAAAACTAAAGAAATAAAAATTCAAAAGGAGCCACTACCTGAATTTAAACCCGGCGATGAGATTAAAATTCATCACAAAATATATGAAGGCGATAAAGAACGGATTCAAACCTTTCAAGGTACGGTATTACAAATTCGCGGGGCGAAAGATTCTAAGACTTTTACCGTGCGCAAGATGAGCCGAGGCATTGGCGTGGAAAGAATTTTCCCGATGAACTCACCCATGATTACCAAAATCGAAGTTAAGAAGCAGAGCAAAGTGCGTCGCGCAAAATTGTACTATTTAAGAGGTAAGAAAGGTAGTGCCGGGAAACTAAAAGAACTAAAGGTTGAGGCTGCGGCTGAAACGGTTAAAACAAAGTAAATTATGTGAGACCAAATCTTGACCGCAAGCTGTGGAAGGATAATTTAACCTTTTGTGGCGTTGACGAAGTCGGTAGAGGTTCTTTAGCCGGACCGGTTGTCGCTGCGGCAGTCATTCTCCCCCGCTATACTCAAATTGATGGTGTTAAAGATTCTAAAGAATTAACCCCAAAACAACGGTCTAAACTTTTCGAAAAGATTAAATCGCAGGCAATCAGTTTTGGCATTGGCATTGTCAATCATCGGGTCATTGATAAAATTAATATTAGCAATGCCACTTTTGTCGCCATGAAGAAAGCAATCGCCAAACTCCACCCAAAACCCAATTTTGTTATAGTCGACGGCTTTCCCATTCCGGATTTCCCGATTGCTAATCAAGGTATCATCAAGGGCGATAAGAAAAGTTTGTCAATTGCCAGCGCTTCGATTTTAGCCAAAGTAACAAGAGATGAAATTATGAAAAAATTCCATAACTACTACCCAAATTATGGTTTTGAAAGACACAAAGGTTATCCAACCAAGAAACATCTTAAAGCATTAAAATACTATGAACCATGTCCGATTCATCGAAAAAGCTATGCTCCAGTCAGAGAATGCCTTGAGCGATAAGATTAGTTTAGGCAAGAAGGGCGAGGAAATAGCGCTGTCTTATTTAAAATCCAAGAAGTATAAGGTTATTGAAAAAAATCTTCGCAGCCGTTTCGGTGAAATTGATATTATCGCCAATGACCATGGCACCTTGGTCTTTATTGAAGTTAAGACTCGGACATCGGAAGCCTTTGGCACGCCAATTCAAGGAATCAATGAAAAGAAACAGAACCGCCTCAGGCAGTTAGCCATACGTTACATCGCGGAAAAAGTATTAATTGAACCAGAAGTACGCTTCGATGTTCTTGGTATCTTACAAATCAACAATGAAACCAAAATCGAGCATATTTCAAATGCATTCTAATTAATTATGCTAAAAAATCGTCAATTTGCAAAATAATTTCTTTCTCTATTAATAGTAATTATTATCTCAACATTTTAAATTTACTTAGAATTTAAACGTTGGACGATGATTTGACAAGATAAGATTCATCGATTATAATAAAAAACATGCTGAATCAAAATGAGTATTCAGGTGAGGCTTCTAATAATTCAGAAAAAATCCTACATTTATTTGAACTTAGCAGAAATTTGGTAAACAATAATTTAAAAGAGGCAAAAAAAAATACTGCGAAAGCGCTATTGCTCGCCAAACAAAATAATGACCAAGAAAATATCTGTCGGGCATTAAATCTTTTAGCTGAAATTGCCAGAAAAGAAGGCAAAATTGATAAGGCATTTAAATACTGCAAAAAATGTCAAGAAATCGCTAAGGCGATTGGAAATAAAAAATCCGAAGCGGCATGCTATCTTACTTTAGGACTTATATACTGGCACAAAGGCGAATTTGAAAAAGCCAATCTCCATTTGGAAGAAGCACTTAAATTGTATCACGAACTTTACGACCAGAATGGAATCGCTTGCTCATACAATGACCTAAGTCTTGTCCACTGGGAAAGAGGCGACCTTGAAAAAGCGTTAAAATATCAGGAGTTATGTTTAGAGATTAAAGAGCGTTTAGGTAATTCTCAGGCAGTTGGGATTTCTTATCTTAATTTAGGTTTGATTTATGAAGACCTGGGTGACTGGGAAAAATCTATCGAATGTTTTTTCCGTTCATTGGTGGAAAAGGAACGAAATCAGGACAAAGCAGGAATAGTGCTTTGCTATAATAATATCGGTGAAATTTATTTAAAAAGACGAAGTTTCGATAAAGCTCTTAAATTTTTTAATGAGGCTCTCCGCTTGGCTAATGAAACAAATTCTTTGCAGAATAAAGCAGAGGTATTAGGAAACATTGGATATATCCATTTTCTAAATAATGATTTGGTCAGTGCCATTGCCTTTTATAACGAAGATTTGGATATATCGGCAAAGCTCAATGATAAAGACGAATTAGCCGAAATCCACCGCCGCATAGCTGAAATACGAATTTTAACCGAACCCCAAAAATGTCATTCACTTCTGAATAAAGCCTTGCGATTTGCTAGTAGCGCCACCTCCCGCAAAGAATTGGGTAACGTTAAACGAGTGTTCGGCAAATTTTATGCCAAGGTAGAAAATCATACCGAAGCCGAAAGTTCTTTTCAAGCGAGCATTGAGATTTTGAAGGCAATGAGTAAAGGTTATGAGTTGGCTGAAACGTATCGTGATTTCGGCAAATATTTGGTGGAAAACGGTGCCAAGCAAGAAGGGATTAACTATCTTAAAGAATCGATAAGAATCTTTGACCGATTAGATATACCGATAGAATCCGAAACGATAGAATCTTTTCTGATTCAACTAGAAGGAGAAAAAGCAAAAGAGCTTTCTCTGCTCAAAAGACTCAGCGCCCTGTCCAACCATCTTTCGTCGCTCGAAGAATTTCTTCCTAATTGCCTTAGACTATTTTACGAAACACTTAATTTTCAAGACGGAGTTTTCTATGTTTTTGGTCACCGTCCAATCATAATTGGCAGTATCAGTTCGGACGAAGCTATGGAACTCGGCAAGAAATCGAATTTTCAATCTAACCCATCCAGTATTTTGATTCCTCTTAAAACCGACGGCGAAAATACCGGAATTTTATATTTTAAATGGTCGAGAGAAAGAACGCTTTCTTTCGACCCCGCTTACTGGGAAATTATCGCCAATATAATATCACTCGGATTAACAAAGATGAAAATTCTTTCCAGAATAGAAATTCCGGCTGCAAAGCAGAATCCATTTTTTAAAGGAGTTGTCGGTGAAACTGAAACAGTAAAAGCAATTTTAGAGATGGTCGAACAGGTTGCCCCGACCCACGCCTGTGTACTGATTAGAGGTGAGAGCGGAACCGGCAAAGAATTAATGGCAAAGACCATTCACGAAATGAGCGGTCGGGTGGATAAACCCTTTATTACAATAAATTGTTCGGCAATCCCCGAGACCCTCCTTGAGAGCGAACTTTTTGGTATTGAGCGAGGAACTGCAACCGGGGTCTGGGGCAGAAAAGGGAAATTTGAACAAGCCAACGAAGGAACTGTTTTTCTGGATGAGATTGGCGATATGAGTCCTTCGTTGCAGGCAAAAATTTTACGAGCGCTTCAGGAAAAAACTTTCGAACGGGTTGGGGGTAGAACGACCACCAACGTCGATATTAGGGTTATTGCGGCGACCAATAAAGACTTAGAAAAAGAAATTAAAAATGAAAATTTTCGTGAAGACCTCTATCATCGTTTAAATGTAATCCCTTTATTTTTACCGCCTTTAAGAGATAGAAGACAGGATATTCCTTTGTTTGTCGAATATTTTATTGATAAATTCGCCAAAGAATTCGCCAAGTCAATTAAAGGGGTATCAAATAATGTTTTACAGAGTTTTCTGGCTTATGCCTGGCCTGGTAATATTCGGGAATTAGAAAATATTTTAGAAAGAGGGGTAATTCTCGCCAAAAATAGTTTCATCAGCCTCGATGACCTGCCACCTCATTTCAAGCAAGTCTATCAAGCTCAAAGTACCAGTTCGGGTTCTTCAAGAAACATGAAGGGCCTAATCCGTCAAGCAAGCGAAGAAAATTTAGGTCCAATCAAAAAAGATTTCATCATTCAAACTCTGGTTGAGAACAAACATAATGTCTCTAAAGCAGCACGTGCAATCGGTATAAACCGTAGTCACTTCTATCGTTTGATGAAAAATTACCAAATCAAACGTAGGCAATATAAAAAAAAGTAATTTCTGTTTTTATACGCCAAGCAAAAATTCCGAACGAAACGAAGCTTAATACCGATTTTCCGGTTGAGATTCCACTTCAATTGAAATTACCTAAAAATAACGGCGGCTTGTTTTTGTTGCAAACCGCCGTTTGGAAGTCTTATCTCTTTATCACCATTTTCTTCACGATTTGGCAATTCGATGTCGTTAGTTCGTAAAAATAGGTACCATTAGCGAGTGGCTTTCGGTCATTACCAGAACCATCCCATTGGTATTGATAAATTCCGGGTTTTTGATTTTCCGCTTTAAATGTTCTTACCAGTTTTCCTGCAGCATCATATAAAATTAGCACAACCCTGGATTCTATTGGTAAGTTATAACTTATCGTAGTCACCGAGCCGAACGGATTTGGCGTATTTTGATAAAGAATCGGTTCAATATTGGTTTTAGTTACTCCTCGACTTTGAGGTCCTCCGTTATCAGATGTCTCTGATTCATACTTACAGAAGCTTACTTCATATTCATTTCCATGCTCTCTCTCTTCGGACCAGAACAAAAGAGGTGGACCTTCTGGTTCTCCTTGTCCATCCGGGTAACCAACTTCAATATGACAATACTCGGACGCTTTAGAAGTTAAACTTACATTCGCCGTATCACCCTGGATATTAGCGTAAATCTCCCAGTTATTTGCATCAACCAGTTCCTGCCAGGCTATCAATTCATTCGTTCTCATCACCGGATAGTCTTTTGGACGGTTACTCTGAATTGGTATTCGGTAAATCCAACTGTCATTCGAATCCGAAATCAATCTTGCAGCAATAAGAATTTTGGCATTGTCTTCAACGAATGTCACATATATAGAATCTTCGAAACTTTCAATGAATGGATGACGAGCCGATTCATTACAAATATTCGATACATTGAACGGTTCGGTCCACTCAACTTCCTCCCAATCATCCGGTGTAACTTCTGCCTCGCTGTAAAAAATATCATCGGCTTGCTGCCAGCAAACGTGTAAAATATCGCAAGAAGTTAAGGCTATCGATGCTGAACTATCAATCATCCCGCTTACCTTATCAATGTCACCTGCAATAACCTTCGAGGAATCAAATTTGACGCATCTGACCGATGATTGATTCCCGCCTAAATCGTATACTGGAAAGACCGCATAACCGACCGGCATACCGCTATTAGGATGTATTGAAGAAATCGCCATGGAAGTTGGACCGGGTTTTGAGTTGCTGGTTCCACCAAATAATACAATACTTTTCCAACTTGAGTTAGAGTTGCGAATTGCGCAGAAGATTGTATCGTTTTGCCGATAACTTACCCATGGATTATTGTCGTAGTCTAAAGCAATGCAAGGCGACATGCCGTTGTTAACAAATTCTGGCTCCGCCCAGTTTGCGCCATCATCGTGCGAATAAGTGAACATTATTTTTCCCGCTTTTTCGTAGGTTAAATTCAATACTTCAGAATCAATTTGTCGAACGAGTTTTCTACCCGTATTATCCGCCGTTGCCTTGATACTTGAAACACAGTCAACACTTATTGTAGCACTTAGTATTGACCAAAAAACAACTGCGATTGTTGTAAACATTCTTACCTCCTTACCGACAGAGTGAACTGCACTAACTCGAAATCAAAGGTATACTTATCCTTCACTCCACCCTGTAAAGAGATAAGGAAAGTTTCCATACCTTCTAATAAGAAATGAAACAAATCCCGGTTTATTAACCAGGTTTAAGCCACAAAAACCTAACTTGGTTTTCGAAAAATCCATTAACTTTTATCTACCTGACAGTAACGATGCTACTTAATATATTAACAGAAAATATGCCAATATTTTTGATTTAATAAACCACTTAATTTTAAGCGGTTATAAGACAAAGAAAATATCATTTCCTCAAAATGTCTCATAAAATGAGACATTTTTCTATATAACAACTTGATTCATAAGTACTTGCTCGAAAATTACGATTTCTGAACACTTGGCACAATGATACATTTTATAACTATTACTTTCATAATGACTTAGCAATGGACATCTCCCCTATTAGAAAATAATGTCTCATTTTGGGAGACATTGACGAATTTTCTCTAATGTCACACTTTGGTAAATTAATGACTATCAAATAGTTATACAATAGTGGTTTCAAAGAACAAAGTTTGCTTTATATTATACAATAAATCAACCGATTATTATTAATTTAATAATGTTTAAATTGGTTAACATTGTGTACCGGATGGAAAAGGTTCGTACTATTTTTATTAAAAATGAGAGCCGGTCCCACCTTTATTTTTTTAACGATGCTAACCCCCTTAAGCATTCTCCACCCAACCAAATTTACCCACCGGCTCTCTTTTTACCCTATTTTCTAGCGTTCATTTTTTGTTAAGAACTATGAGAATACTAATCGTTGATGACGAACAATTGATGAGGGAAACCTTATCCGCAATATTTGTGGATAATGGTTTTGATGTTCTTCTTGCGTGTGATGGGAAAGAGGCGGTAAAAATTTTCTCGGAAAATGATATTGACTTTATTCTCATGGAAATTGAAATGCCAGAAATGGATGGGCTAAACGCCTATCAAAAAATGATGAAACTTTGTGCCGATGAAAAAAAGCAACCTTATATCGTACTGATGACCGGGAAATTGGACCAATTAGAACAAGCCAAGAAACAAGGGGTCAAGGTAATTGAAAAGCCGTTTGAAGTCAATAAAGCAGTCTCAATGTTTTTGGAATTAAAAAGAGAAAAATATGAAATATTTCGCTAACCAGTTATCTTGATAGTCAGGTTAAATTTTAAAACTTTCCCGTTCTACAACTTGCGATGTTTTTAGCCAAGGAGGTAGGATAGTTCGAATTTTTGTTAGAAAATGAGAATCCTAATTGTCGATGACGAGAAATCTTTAAGAGAAACATTAGCCGCGGTATTTGTTACTAACGGTTACGATGTTTTTACCGCCTGTGACGGCAAAGAAGCATTAAAGATATATTTAGAAAAGGATTTCGATTTCGTGCTAATGGACATTGGGATGCCGAAAATTGACGGCATCAGTGCTTTTCGTGAGATGATAAAAATCAATTCCGCCCATAAGAGAACAGGCAACCCTCATATTGTATTAATGACCGGCGATGTGGTTAAATTAGAAGCAGCGAAGAAAGGGGGAGCAAAAGTTATTGGCAAGCCGTTTGATGTGGAAAAGGTAGTCGCAATGTTTTCTGAATTAAAAATTGAAAATAAAATAGGGTCTTCGCGTTTTTGTGTGGGTAAAAACAGCATATTTAATGTCATAAAGTCTTGTTAGATAGTAACTTATTCCCCTTGCAACTGGTCTGAAATTCTGGCACAATTCCTTTATGCGCAAAATCAAGCGGTTGGAAGATATTTATTGCTTTCCCGGTTTCCGCCCGCTCCGCACACTCAAGGGCCTGTTTGGTGATCCCAAAGCACGCATCGTCGTACTCGGGCGCCGGGGGGAAAAGTAGTCTGCGGCACCTGCGGTAAGAACCACCTGTCCTACTACGATCACAAGTTAAAACTGGTACGCGATCTTTCCAGCGGTGATTACCGCATCTATCTGGGACTGGAAGTACGCCGAGCCTTCTGTCAGAGTTGCCAGGCAGTCCGACAGGAAAAGCTTGATTTCTTGAGCGATAATCCACGTTACACCCGACGCTTCGCCTTCGAGGTCGGTCGCCGCTGTGTCCGGTCTTCAATAAAGGACATCGCCCGCGAGTTGCATCTTGACTGGCACACGGTCAAACACCTGGAAAAGGAATACATGCGTGAGCAGTTGCAACGAGCCGGGAATCCGATTCCCAGAGTAATCGGTATTGATGAAGTTTCTATTGCCAAAGGTCAGACCTATCGAATCACCGTGAGCGACTTGAAACGGAAACGACCAATCTGGTTTGGTGGTAAAGATCGGAGCGAAACGAGTATGGATGAGTTCTATACCTGGCTAGGACCCAAGCGACGGGAAATGATACGGTTAGCGGTAATGGACATGTGGCAACCATTCTTCGATTCAACGCGCAAGCATGCACCGCAGGTAGCCATCCTCTACGACAAATTTCATGTCCTGCGGCATCTGTCCGGTGCCTTAGACGAAGTGCGGCGCAGTGAGTATGCCAGGCTTGAGAGTAAACGGACCCGCCGGTTCATCAAAGGTCAGCGTTACAATCTACTATCGCACTGGGCGAATCTTGCTTATCGGAGTCGTACGGCGTTGAAGTTACTGTTTAATGCTAATCGGCGGTTGAATACTTGAATACTGCCTATCTATTGAAGGAGTCATTTGGTCAGTTGTGGGACTATAAACGGGAGGGGAGTGCGTGGCGGTTCTTCATGAACTGGTGGGATGCTTTGAAGTGGCAGCGGTTAATGCCCTACGAGGAGTTTGCCCGGATGATACTCCGTCACTGGTCAGGCATTGCAGCGTATTGCCGTCCCGAGAACAGAGTATCGTTGGGGTTTGTTGAGGGTTTGAACAACAAAGTCAGAGTAATACAACGTCGGGCTTATGGGTTACGGGATGAAGACTACTTACGACTGAAAGTACTGACAATGACATTGCCGTTGATCTAAACCGTCAGAGAGCTATTTCCATGCCCAAATCACCCACTCAAATGCGCGATGACCCATAAA
>Ga0315296_10001482_pt1 | contig 20565 bp, 16 predicted proteins | sample YL17G14_18_MG_FD_203921 | JGI IMG/M metagenome (GOLD analysis project Ga0315296, IMG submission 203921) | Sediment microbial communities from Yellowstone Lake, YNP, Wyoming, USA - YL17G14_18 | ecosystem: Environmental > Aquatic > Freshwater > Lake > Sediment | place: USA: Wyoming | collected...
ATACGATGACATATCTCCGAGAGTCCCTGGTGGATCACTACGGTCCCCGGCTTGGCTGCTATAGCGGCAAAGGCGGGGCAATTTGGGATGGTGCGGGATGGAAAAGTGTCACAAAGGACGCCATCACTCGCGCTCTTTCAGCCGGGCAAATCTCGGTCCTGATCTGCACAGATGCCGCCAGTGAGGGCTTGAACCTTCAGGCTGCCGGGGCGGTCATCAGTTATGACCTTCCATGGAATCCGAGTAAGGTTGAGCAGCGGATCGGCAGGATTGATCGTATTGGGCAGAAGTACCGGGACATACGGGTTGTCAACCTATTCTTGAAGGACAGTGTGGATGAGCGAGTCTACACGGTTCTGCGACAGCGATGTAATCTGTTCGAGCACTTCGTTGGCGCTATGCAGCCGGTGCTGGCCAGAGCGCGTCGGATGTTGATGGGCCAAGAGATAGTGAATCCGGATGTCCTGACTGCGCATGCAGACGAGATCGAGCAGGATGCTCTGATGAAGGAGATATATGTGGAGGGGCCTGCTTCGCCGGTGGGGCAGGCTGAGGTTGCCGTTCACCGTACAGATGTCCAAGGAGCCTTCGACCTACTGTCTGGCGACTTTGGGCCTCGGGCGGTTCAGCAGAAAGGCAGGCGGTCTGTCGAGGTGCGTGGGCTGGCCAAGAAGATAGCTTTTGCTGCCGATGTGGAGGCATTGGAAGCGGATCATGCCGTTCTTCCCATATCGCCCCTTGTGACTCAACTGCGAGAGCTGGCAGGTGTTTTGGTGCGACCGGGTGAGAGGCTGCCATTAGTGATTGGCTCTTTCCAGGAGGGTCCGTTCCGCTCTTCCGTTGCCGTCTGGGTGGGCAACTCCGAACTGATCTCCGTCAAAAAGCTCAACGATCTCTCCACCCTCACGGAGAAGTGGGATGGCACCTACCCAGAACCGGAACAATGGCGCAAGGCCCACGACACTGCTGTTCGAGAGGCCACGACAGAGGTCCGGCGCCTCCGCAGTCTGGCTACCCAGCGAGAGGCAGCGGCCCTGCACCGTCAGCTTGAGGCTTGCAGACGCCGACTCGTTAAGGAACTTGGCCGGCATCTCGTATGTGTCGAGGGGTCTGCGGCCGACCTCAATAGCACCTTTCATCGACAGATGTCTCGTGACATTGCAGGTGCCCGGCGGCTTCAACTATGTAGTGAGAGGCTGGGCGGATATCCTGACTGGAGCGATGCACTGTGCAAGGAGCTTGAATCCTTCTACGTTGGGTTGACTGAGGGGCAGAGGATGGCGAGGCAACTCGGCAGTGAACTCGATGCAGCCCTGGATGATCCCAGATGGCTTGTGCAGTCCATAGGGCGACAGTAGGTCAATCCCCGCTGGCGCAATGCCGCCCGGCGGGCCCGCAACTCGATGGTCAACGAGGGTCTGCTCAAGAAAAATTCCCCGCGCGGCGTCTGGGAGATCAGCGAGAAGGGCAAGAGCCACTTGAAGCAGGATGCGTAAGCGGCGGCCATGCTTGGCTGGGGCAAACCAATGTGGCGGACATCCTGCGGTGAACGGACATTGCACGGCGCGGAGGCCCGGCTGAGCCTGTTGGATGAAGCGCGTTGCTGGCGCTATATGCCGCCCTTGTCGGGTGGTGATGGGGCGTGCCGCAGCACACGCGGCTATGTGTAGACGGATCTATCATAGACTTCCACCTGCTTCAAATGAACTGCCTTGCAGTAAGCTGCGGGCTACGAGACCTCGTGTGCCAATCACATGGAAGACTTGAAATCCGCACAGTTCCCGCGATAATGGACATCGATGAAGTCTGTACGGTCTATTCTGGCGTCATCATGGCAGCTATCCGGCCCCGGGGTATGGTGTGCCAGCAACGGGCACCGGGTTTCTACAGGACCTCATCGACTCCCCGGCTTTTCATTCTTCACGCGAGTACGAAGGGCATGAACAATGCTGTGGGCATCCTTACTCACACCTAACGGCCTGAAGCTGAATATGGAGCCGAACAAGCAGCCTGCTAACGAACAGAAATGCGACGCGAAAGAAGAGTGTCTTCGTGAACTCGATGACCTTGGACCGAACCTCTTTCCTGTGTGTCCGGCATTTCGACCGGCTTCCACTCTCAGTGCGGAAACCGTCACGTGCACCCCGCCTCCTTTCGAGTATCAGGAACCCGCCAAATTGCTCCATGGTGCATCCCAAGGCAACTCCGACGCGGATTGCATGGAGCGAGTGTGCCGGGTGCTGCAATACCTGGCACGGCCACTAAGCTGTGACGTTTTGGTGGAGTGTGCTCACCGCTGGAACATCGTAGGAGAATCCCTGGACCCGATACGAGAAGACCTCAACACACTCCCGAAGCGGCTTGAGCGACTGCAAAAGGACTACCGGGAAACACCGGGCAAGTGCATTCGCTGGCTTCGTCGGCTTGCGGACGCTGAATCGAACTATGCGCTGGCCTTGAAGGAGAAGCGGCGTTTGGTCTATCTCGTGCCGGACCCCGTCCAGACATTGCCCGGGATATCGTCATTTCTGGCACACAAGCCGAAACCGCTGGACGGGTTCGAGAATGTCCCTTATCCGCCTGAATCACTTCCAGTGGTGGGGTACACGTGCGCGGAGTATCTATCGTATCAGGAACAGATAGTGCCCAACCTTGCGGACTACCTCAAGTATTACCCTGCCGACGCTGTCGAGATCGCGGAGGTTCTGGCAGCAGAATTGAGCGGTCTGCGAGGTGCTCTGGAGATGACCGACCATGAACTGAATGTGCAGGGGCAACCGAACAGGACGCCGGGGAGCCAGAAGATCGTGGGCGCAACCGAGATCCAGCAGAAGATTGATCTGGCAATTCGCCTCATCGAGCAGCTTAACAGGGAGAAGGAAAGGCACGCTCGCCGCCGCAAGAAGCTGCTTGACAACGAATCGCTTGACCAGCCCTTGGCGGTTCGTAACGAGTATCTTGAACGCAAATGGCAAAGAAATGCCGCACCTTTGATAGGAGATATACAGAGACTCCTTGGCGAGCTGCGCCCATACATTAGGGCCCACTGGTCCGACTCGTCTGAGGAGCAGGGCTGGGACATATTCTTCGATATGATCGACTGTGGCAAGGATGACTATGAACGGTGGAAAGCCAGCGGGTGGGCCGACATTCACATACAGGAACTCCGAAGGGTGGTAGCCGCCTTGGTGGGCCTGAGAGCGCAATCTGGCCAGCGCCCAAACGAGCAGGGGCAGTCAAGGGGGCCGTCTTCGGGCAATGGACAGACGATTGAGCGCAGTGGTCCGGCCGGCCCAGCGACGCAGGCGGACGGAATCCAACATATCGAACACGACATTAACGAGGCCGAGAGCCTACTCAGGGAGTTGGTTGACGGCAAGCTGTCCGTCGAAAAGCGCAGGGCCACCTATGAACGGCTACGAGACGAGGCACGGCCAGGACTTGAGAGGGCGTACTGGGCAATCAACGGCGAGTCCACAGAGAATGGCCCAGATGCTTCTCGCGAGGCGATGCAAAAGAACCCTGCCTTAGCACGCATCTATAACCGCCTGCGTTTTCATCTTGGGTATGACATGCTTGGCAACACGCCAGAAGGCAACCGTCTGGCCATTGAGCTTGAGAGAGTCGAGACGCATCTTGAACACCTTGAGAAATTGCGATTTCGTGTACGCGATTTGGTCGAATTGGCAGACGAAATCCTGGAGTTCCCTCCGAAGATCGACGCACTTCAAAAGTGGCGGAAGGATTTGCAGCAGTGGGCTGAGGCTGATAAGCCCAACGATTACCGCCCGAAGGATGGCACCAATCTGGGGCTTCTCCTGGGGCCCCGTGGCGGTGTTGCCATCGAGAACCTGCTTGGCAAGCCCTTTGAGAGGGTCTTCAGGAAATTGGAGTCTCTCAAAGACAAGACCATCGACGGTCTGTCCGTGTCGATGCGGGCAGGGCGGGACGAGATTCTTCAGGAGATAGACTCGTTGAAAGCAGAAGCAGTAGGAGGTCCGGCCAAGCCGGGGAAGCTCTTGTCGATGGACTCGCCTGGAACGTGTGACCGGAGACCGAGTGGGTGGGGAAAGCTAAGCCCGACCGCTGGTGGGTCTTCTCACGTCGAGGGAGTGATGACCGAAGCTAGTAATTCGCAATACCTGAGCAGTGTTCGCGGCCTTGTGGATACGATGCTCTATGGAACCGTCAGAACTTACGCCGGAGGGACTGTGCGGGTTGATCCGCAGCAGGTGAAAGAGCGTTTCAAGGGCTGTGTGTCCGTCTTCTTAGCTGCATGGCTTCACTGGCACGACAGCCACAAGAACGAACCCTTGACGCTGCCGGCCAACCCGATCAACTGGCCCAAAGACACCACCGGGATCTTCACAGAGATAAAGGACGCCTGCTTTTACACCACTCTCGCTGTGATACACGATTCCATTGCGAGCGCCATCGAACCAAACGGCCGCATTATTGACCCTAAGATGGAGGGCTGGAAAGGTTTGAAAAGTGTCTTGTACCACCATTGTATGCTTGGACAAGATCAGCAAGCCGGATACACCCGTGAACTAATCGACGAGGCTGTGCGGGTCGTTCAGAATGATTTGATTCAGCATTGCAGGCTACCTGCTGAGCAGCAGAATGACGCGGGCAAGGTAATCCGACAGGAGGAGCGACTGAACGGGAGGCTGATAGATGATGAGCAGGACAAGACAAGCAACACTCTTGAGGAGGGATCGGGGTTCTGGACCATTACGTTTCAAGGGAAGAAGCTCCCGCCCATGCAAGGACGTGAAGCGTTCGCATACCTCGCCTACCTACTTACTCATCCGAGAGAGTGGATTTCTGCAATACGGGTGATAGAAGCAGCCCACGAGGCAAGGTCCGCCCAGCAGAGAAGACCGCCGGAGATAGCGGACCAAGAAGACGTGGGGGAAGAGGAGAGTCCTTCGCGCAAAAAAGGTATCAAGTATCGAGAGAGCGAGGACATGGCTGACCGGACGTACATGGAGAGGTGCCACGAGAAGCTGAGTAGCCTGCGGGCCGAACAGCAGCAAGCCAGAGACAACGGTGATGCGGCGAGCGCCGACAGGTGCCAGCAGGAGTTCGATGCAATCGTAGATACACTCAAGGGACTAACAGGACCAGGGGGGCGCTTTCAGAAGTTCACCAACGAGGTGGACAACGCTTACCACGCCGTCTGGAAAGCCAGAGGCCGCGTGTTGCGAAAAGTCGCAGGTCACAGCCCGGAGCTTCTTCAACATCTGAAGAACTGCATCCACTTCGATAAGCCGTGCATTTCATATCAGCCCGAGACGCCCACCGAATGGCATTGAGCCAAGTCTGAGAAAAAATAACCCTGAATTTTTCACCCTGGACACCATCTGTCCAAGTCTGGACACCATTTGTCCATCCCAAATCAATAGTGGCTTATGTGTAAGCCGTTGACACTGACTACTGATTGAGGATCGTTGGATGGATTACCTGAGTACCCGCCAAGTGGCAAGGCTTCTCGGAGTCTCTGTCAGCCTGCTCACAAAAGCCGTGTGGTGCGGTCGCGTTGATCCACCCCAGAAGTCTCCCTCCGGCAATTTCCTCTGGACCCCCGCAGACATCGAACGCGCGAGTTGGGTCCTGCTTCACAGATCATTTCCCGGAACGAAAGGAGTGTCCGATGCAATCAGACTGTCTTGAAACAAAAGAAGCCGCCGGGCGGGCGGCCACGACGGCGACGAAAAAGCAAACAGCAGCATACCCATCAGGTTCATTGCTGTCAACACCGCCACACCGGAATTCTCCGCGTGTTCCAAACTGGACGGACCAAGCTCTCGGCGCTCTCCTGATCTATCTTCTGAGCCAGCCACTGCCACAGGCGGAACGGGTATTGGGCTGGCGGATCGCGGAGAGATGGCTGGGCGAATTGGCCGACCATCGGCTTGCGGGGGGTGTCGCCTGATGACTGCAACGCTCCCGACCACGAATGACCTTTTGCCGTGGGCCCTTTATTACCATGCTCGTGGTTGGTGCGTCATCCCCGTAAATCCGAACTCGAAAAAGCCGTGCCTCGAAACCTGGAAGCAGTTTCAAAACCGGCGACCGACTGAGCAGGACCTGCGAAACTGTTTCTCAGGCAAGTACAGGGCCTTGGCCGTGATCTGCGGCGCTGTATCCGGCAACCTCGGAGGAATCGACTTCGATAGCCAAGACAGGTGCAACTGGTGGCGTAGTACCCATCCGGACCTCGCCGGTACACTACCGACAGAGAGGACCGCCAAGGGACTTCACGTCCTGTTCCATTGTGACCCGGTTCCCACTCAGCGGCCAAAGGCGCAAAAAGTGGAACTCTTGTGCACGGGCGCTTACATCATTCTCACCCCATCGCCCGGCAAGCACTGGCTGACCCCGCCGAACGGCGAAATTCCCAAAATTGACCCGTTTACCCTTGGCCTTGAAGCCTTTGGCATCAAGAAGCCGGAAACCAGTCAGTTGCCAGAAGAGCCGGAAGAGACAGAAGAGAGAGAAGAACCGGAAGAGCAAGAAGAAGAAAGAAAGATAGCTTCTAGCTCCTCTGTTTCTTCTGGCAACCCAAAGGCATTGAGTAATGAATCACAGGCAAAGCTCGACGAAGCAATCACCAGCACCCTACCCACAGACACTGGCCAGCGAGACCGTTGCATCTTCACGTTCTGCCGATGGCTCAAGGCAATCCCGGAACTTCAGGACCTCAAAGCCGCACAGTTGAAGCCAATCGTCGAGCGATGGCACGCGAGAGCGTACCCGATCATCGGGACCAAGCGTTTCGAGGTCACTTGGCAGGATTTCATCTACGCATGGAAGCGGGTGAAGTATCCCAAGGGGATGCTGCTTGGTCCTGTTCTCCAGAAGGCCCGCGAGGATACCCAGAACCCACCGGAAGCCACAGACTACGAGGACCCGCGCACGCAACTCTTTGTGCGGATATGCTGGCAGTTGCAGCAGATACACGGCGAGCAGCCCTTCTGGCTGTCCCATCGCACAGCAGGTCAACTCTTGGGCATATCTCACACAGAGGCCGGTAAAAAGTTCGAAATGCTAATGGAGGATGGGGTACTCGGGATTGCCAATGCGCATACCAAGATATTCGCCACGCGATACAGGTACATCGGCCAGCATGCAGGTAAGGAACTCGAATGAAAGACATAGCGAGCGACATACAAACGAATCTCTACATGGCCACGCCGTTGGCAGCCGCTGGCGACTTCTTAGAGCAGCACCGAGGAAGCAAGGTAAGACAATGGAAGCAGCAGTAGTCAAACAGGTCGAGACTCCCCTGATAGCACCGCTACTGATTCCGGCGGGCGGAGTGGCGAGGCTTCTCAGTGTGAGCCTCAGACAGGTGTGGTCGATGCACCAGATAGGGACATTGGGCCCCCTGCCGGTGAAGCTCGGTGCCCGGACCCTTTGGAAGGATGCCGAATTGCGCGAGTGGGTCGAAGCGGACTGTCCCCATCGTGAACGCTGGCTCGACCTGAAGAAATGTCACAAAAATTCTGTGCGATGAAGGCGATTTTCCTTGACTCCAATGTCGGGTAGCGGTAACGTGAGTGACGGTATGCAAAACAACTCCATAACTTGACCGGCTCGCCGGGGCATTTCCGGGCGTTTGCGCCCTGTTTTGCATACCACCCGGCGAGCCGACCATTTTGGAGGACTGGACCATGCGAGTGTTCAAATCGAAATTCAAGGACCGCGAAAGCGGCGAGATGCGCGAAACCGAAAAATGGTATTGTGATTTCCTCGACGCCAAGCGGATGCGCCGGCGGATTCCGACAGATCGGTGCAGAAACCGCAACGACGCGGAGAAATTCGGGGCTATGGTCGAGCAGCTTGTCGTTGCCGCCAGTCACAGTGAGCGGCCGGACGCCAAGGTTGACACTTGGCTGCGGGGTCTATCGAAAGCGACCCTCGCCCGATTCGCCAAGTTTGGGCTGATCGACAGCCGATACACGACCGAAGCCATTCCGCTTTCCCGGCACGTTGCCGACTTCGAGGCATGGCTGACAACCACGAAGGCAAGGCACGGCTTCGCGAGAAGCCCAACGTACATTCACAACACGATCACACAAATCAATTTCATCATCGAGGATTGCGGATTTCACTTCTGGAACGATATCACCAAGGCGGCGGTGGAAACCTGTCTCGGCAAACTGGACGTGGCGTCCAAGACGTTCAACGCATATCAGGCCAGTATCAAGCTCTTTGCCGACTGGATGGTCTCGAACGACCGGGCCTCAGTCTCGCCGGTTGAGAGAATCAAGCCTGTTCGATGGACGAAAACCGAGGAACGGCGGGCCCTGTCGCAAGAGGAATCGGCGACCCTGCTTCGCACGACTCCGTTCCAGCCCGTCTATCACGGTATGTCCGGGGTCGAAAGGGCCGTCCTGTACCTGACGGCGCTCGAAACCGGGTACCGGATGAATGAACTGCGGTGCTTGACGGTGGACTGCTTCGACCTCGACGGGGCGTCGATCAACCTTGACGCTCAGCACACGAAAAACCACATGGACGCCGTACAACTAATCAGGCGCAGCCGAGTGGCACAGTATCGGGCCTTCTTAGCAGGCAGGACAGCCGACGAGCGGGTTTTCGCCATGCCGGGCGACAACGAAGTGCTGGGCGCGTTCAGGGCGGACTTGGAAGCCGCCGGCATCAAGCCGGTTGACTCCCGGGGGGTCAAGGTCACATTCCACAGTCTGCGGTACGGTCTGGCGACGGCCCTGGACAAAAGTGGCGCGACCCTCAAAGAGAGAATGACGATCCTGCGCCATAGCACCACGGGCAATCTGACTTTGGGTACGTACACGACCGTCGAGGTAGTTGATTTGCGGGGAGCCATCGAGCGGCTGTTCCTCTATCCCTGGCCGCCGGCGATCAAGCAGGCATCCGAAGAACAGGCTCAGGCCCAGAGGGAAGTAGCATGACCAGCGTTTTTTGCCAAACCTTTTGCCGCGCACTACCCGTTCTCACGCGCGCCGTTGCGCGCTCATGCACAGTAGAACCACACGGACGCACTCAAAAACCACATTTCCCCTTCACCATGATAGGCGGTCGATGCGTTCGACTCCTATCATCCGCATTGCGGCTCTTCTTTTATATCCATTTTACACGCTGCGCGCGGGTCCATTGGGTAGGATGAAGGCAGGCTGTAATGTGGAGCAACACGATGAGACTTTGGACGAGCGCATTCATTCTCCTTGCTGTGTGCATCGGCGGATCGACCTGCGGGGCGGCCCCGTCGTCGTTCGACGAGGTTATCCAGACGATCCACACGGGAAACGCCTATCAGCGGATGGAAGCGATTGCCCCGCTGTCGTGCCTTGACGATCCCCGCGTCGTGCCGGAACTGATGACTTTGCTCGGGGATGAGGATGCAATGGTTCGCGCGTATGCGGCTCAGCAGTTGGCACGGCTGGCCGACGCCCGAAGTGCGGATGCCCTGGCAGCGGCTCTGGCCGACAGCAGCAGGGGCGTCCGGCAAAATGCCGGCGAGGGGCTGGTCAAGATCGGCAGCGCACGCTATGTGCCGGCGCTGGTCGCATCCGTCATCAGCCATCTGCCAGACCCAAATACGGGCGATATGGAGAGCGTCTACTGCCGCCCGGCGTTGGAGGCCGTCGGCAGATGGGCCCCAAAAGCGCCCCGCGAGTTGCTCGAGTTGTTAGACAGAATGTCCGTCGCGAGCAACGCTAAGGATGAAGATTGGTGGCGGCTGCTGGAGAATGTGGCAAAGTGCCTCGGCCAGATTCGTGACAAGGCTGCGCTTGAGTCCTTGCAGCGCGCCCGGGAGACGTTGGAGGCGGGCCATCAGGACTACAAGACGTGGTATGCTGTGCGAAAGGCTCTTGCCGCCATTGATCCGGAGAAATCGCCGTTCGACAGGCCCGCTGCGGATATCCTCGATTCTCATAGACCCGCGAAAGGCGACGCCCTGGGAATCGAGTGGAAACGAGTACCGTCCCTCGTCAAGCTCGGCAAGCAGGCAGTTGATGACCTCGGCTGGGCGCTGTGGTTTGAGGATGACTGGGACCATGGACGAGTGAGCATAGCGACAGAAGTCCTCGGCGACATCGGCGGCCAGGCCGCAGCCGATGCACTCCGTCAGCACATCGAGTGGCAGTCGAGCTTGTCTGAACAGGATCAGCAGGCGAGACGCCTGCCGTGGCGCCGCATGTTGTTGGCTCTGCTCAAGGCCGACCCGAACGAGACGACGGTTGATGAGGTCATCCTCGCCTGCCAGTCGCTTCCCAGGATCGAGCAGGAATTCTTTGTTGGGGAGGTGTCGGGCGTATTGGCAAAGGGAATCCCCGTGGAGATCAGGACCACCTTCTTCAAACGGGTGTTGCTTGGGGGCGAGAAAGTGAAGCCCCTCGATCCACTCTGCGCGAACGTCGCAGCGTGTTGGTTGGCGCAAGCGGGCGGCCGGGAGGCCGGCGAAATCCTCAGTTCGGTCCTTCTGGACTTACCCAAGAGTGGACGTGGAGAGGCCGCCGTACGAGCATTGTGGACGATGAAAGACTACGACGCAGTGCCCACGTTGCTCAAGGCTTTCGCACTGGGCAAGGCCCGGCAAGGGACGATCGCACACGCACTGGGCATGATCGCCGACAAGCGAGCAGCACCCACGCTGAAGGATGCGGCGAATAGCAGCAAGGTGGTCGGGCAGGATCGCCTCTGGGTCGCGGCGGCTCTGGCTCGCATGGGCGAGGATTATGCGGATAATGCCAGGCTGATTCGCGAGGCGCTGCCCGATTCGCTCGAACAGGCCCAGTGGCTGCGGGATGATGAGACTATCAGTGCCGTGGCCGCTCTCATCGGCAGCGAACCGCGTATAACCGATCGCGCGATCCACACATTGGAAGCGATTGGCACCGACAGGGCGCTCGGTGCACTGGTCGGTCAGATAGACCTTGAGACGGTAACCGATCCGATGCACCTGCAGAACCTGAGCGATGCAGCCGCCCGTCTTGCCAAGAAACTCGGGCATCCCAGCGCAGAGTATTGGGCCGGCATAACTGCGACTGCGTCCGCAGTTCGGGGCTGGTTTGCCATGAGGCAGACTGGGCCGTCTGAGTCGGAGCGCCGGTCTGCTTTTGAGGCCGTGACACGAAATCCCGGCTTGGCGCGGCAGGTCTGGATCGCGGAGGTAAACCGGCGGCTCGACCTTGCGGCGTCAGGTAAGGCTCAACCCTACGAGTACGACGTTCCGGGCAGCGCCGTATCCTCCGCAGGGACCATCTTTGCCCCCGAGCTGGTTGCGACGATGGAACGGATCACCCGGGAGAGCAATGCCGCCCAGTCTTTCCACGGCAGACGGAGCATGGTCGAACATTACACCGTCCGGAGCTTGGCCGCGAGGATTCTGATGGAGAAGACAGGCCGGGCGTACAGCTTCGTGGATGTCGATGGCCGCACTCACCCGGGCGGGTGGAATCCTTCCATGGAGGAGTAGCCGGCATCGCTTTCGGGCAATCCGCACAGTGATTTGGCATCTTTTGCATGCAGCCGGGACCGCGGCCTGCACAAGCGTTCTAACGAAAACACCGCCTACGGGCCGATAAAGAGTGTAGCCGCATGGGTGGGGATAATGCGCCCGTGCGGGCCGACGTGGGCAACGGGTTTATGGTCGAGACACTCAAGAGTTTCGAGGAGGTGGCCGGCCGGTTCGATCCGCTGGTTTTGATCGTGCCCGGGCTGGTAATGGTCGCACTGGGATTGTTCGTGTGGCTGGGCGGACTGGGTCTTCGGCGGGCGCTGTTCGCCGTCCTCGGCGCCGTGGTAGGCGGCGTCACGGCCCTGCTGGTCATGGACCAGAACGGCGTCATCGCAGGAGCGTCTGCGGTGGTAGCGGCGTGCATCGCTGCGGTGTTCCAAAGGTTCTTCACCGCCCTGCTGCTGGGCGTGCTGTCGCTGGCCGTCACGTTCCTGATCGTGGCCCGGCCGGGCCTGCTGGAGTATCGAGGGACACTGATCGCGAGCCAGAAGGACCTTGGCCGTGGCGACCAGAAACTCACGGCGCACGACAGCCTGAATGTGATTCGCTCGTACAGTCTCGACCTGGTGGACAGCGTCCGGTACGCCGCCCGCAAACTGGTGCCGATCCACTGGGCAATCGTCGCGGCGGCCGCAGCCGGCCTGCTGACTCTCGGCGTGCTGTTCCGCCATCTGGCCGGGGCGATGTCTTGCGCAATCCTCGGTACGGCGATGACCTTCGCGGGGCTGATACTGCTGCTGATTTTCAAAGGGTCGTCGCCGATCCGGCGGATGGAAACGGTGCCGCTATTCTACGGCGCCGTCTTCGCCGGCATGGCCGCATTTGGGACCGTCGAGCAGTTCCTGCTGTACCGGGGAACCGATGAGAAGCCGAAGGCAAAAGCCGGCAAGTCCAAGCCGGGCAGTGGAGAATCGAAACATTCTTGGCGCAACCGATAAAATCGTGGATCTTACGGAAGTCTCAACGGTGGCTCACGATGTCCCCGGGGAGGGCATATTGCCGCCAATCAAGGGGAGCATGAAATGGATGGCCTCATAAGTACCCTGCAGATTGTCCTCACGGCCCAGGCCGAGCAGCAGCAGACCCAGGTCCTGCCGCTCGACGTCATGTGGCGGCACATCACCTCGCTCGACCTGGTCGAGGCGGTCACGTTCATCTCGTTCGGCACGGTGTGGCTGATCTCCGGCTGGCGGGTGTTCAAGATCCTGGTGACGATCTGTTTCGCCCTGCTGGGACTGTTCCTGGGCATGTGGGGCAATCAGCAGCTCATCCTAGGCAACGGCTTCTGGTTCGGGCTGATTTGCGTGGTGTTTTTCTCTATCCTCGCGGTCTCGTTCATGCGCTGGGGGGTGAGTATTCTCGGGGCGATCTCCGGCGGCGTGCTCATCGCGGGGGCCTGGATGGCGATCGGACTGCCGCAGCAGTACGTCTGGGCCGGCGGTCTGATCGGCCTGATCGCCGGCGGGATGGTCTCGTTCCTCATCTTCAAAATCGCCGTGATCCTCTTTACCAGTCTCGGCGGCAGCGTGCTCGTAGCCGTCGGAGGTATGGCCATGGCCTACCACAACCTCGTATCCGAAGAGCAGCTCAAGGGTCTTGTCTTTGACTGCCAATGGTTTCTGCCCACCCTGGTGCTCGTGCCCATGGTCGCCGGCATCCTCCTGCAAAACAAGTTCAGCAAGGGCGCACCGGAGTGGGGCGAGTGAGCCTGCGAGCCGGACCCGGAGCCGGGCTGACGATCCAACTCGTGCTGAACTCGTGCAGTGCTGTAACATCAGGCAGGTATGAGCATAACTGTCGCTGCCTGATGGGTTTATGACACTGGGGCGACGCAGTTTCAACTGCCCGAAGGCGATTCGGAATGAATAGTGGGCCAGCCGTCATCTGAAGGCAGACCCAAAGCGTACCCCCTGCGTGCGGCCGAAGATGCCTGGCCGCCACACCCCCTGCATGTTGCCCGCGCAGTCCGAAACTTCCACCGCGTAAAACACTTAGAAGGCGAATGACAGGCGGCCGATGTGGACACAATTTTCGGAAATTTGCAGAAATTTTCGGCTCGGGCCTGTTATTTTTCACCGCACGGCACAGGCAGCCAGGAGGAAGAGGCCATCCACCCCCTTCGCCGCACCCAAGGCACGATTCAGCGTTGTAACAGTGCCCTCCACCAGGCGAGCGATGGGGGTCACCGGCGAAGTTGAGGCCACCCAGGCCAATTCTGTCCCGCCTATCGCGGTCTCCTGTCCAGGACGTGACGGTTTGCACCCGCCCCCGCCAGGCGCGAGAGGGACTTCGGCTCGACAAATGTCACTTTCGTGTCGATATCGAGGGCCGTCTTGACCCGACCGGCCATCTGCACCCGCAACGCTTCCAGGGCCTTGACCTCATCGAGAAACGGGATCACGTCCGAGATTTCAACGCGGATCTCGAGTGTCTCGACGTCGCCCTGCTTGTCGAGGATGATCTGGTAGTGGGGACTGGCGCCCTTGACGTTGGAGAGAATCTCCTCGATCTGCGAGGGGAAGAACCCCACGCCCTGGAAGAGGATGAGGTCATCGGTCCGGCCGGTGATGCCGGCCATGCGGACGAACGTCCTGCCGCACGGGCACGGCTCAGGATTCAGGCAGGTGATGTCCCCCGTTCGATACCGGATCAGAGGGAAGCCCTCCTTCATGATCGTGGTGAGAACCAGTTCGCCTTCCTCGCCGGCCCCGACGGGCTCGAGGCTCTGCGGGTCGATCACCTCGACGATGAAGTGATCCTCGTTGATGTGGAATCCGTTCCTCTGGGAGCACTCGCCTGCGACGCCGGAGCCCATGATCTCGGTCAGGCCGTAGGAATCGACGGCTGTGATGTGCAGCCGCTCCTCAAGCTGACGGCGCAGCGGATCGCCCAGCCGCTCCCCGCCGAACAGCCCGGTCCGCAGATGCAGCCGCTCCGGATGAATCTGCAACTGTTCGAGGGCCGCGATGATGTTGACGGCGTGACTAGGCGTGGAAATCAGGGCCGTCGCCTTGAAATCCCGCATGATGATCGCCTGCTTTTCGGAGCTCGTGGTCAGCGAGGCGGGAATCACGCAGGCCCCGATCTGCTCGACGCCCTGGTGGAATCCGAAACCCCCGGCGAACAGGCTGTAGTTCAGGGCAATCTGCACCACGTCCCGATCCGTAATTCCGGCGGCCACAAGCAATCGGGCGGTGCACTCCGTCCAGTTCCTCAGGTCGTTTCGAGTGTATCCGACCACGATGGGCACGCCCGTAGTCCCCGAGGTCGAGTGAATCCTCGCGATATCGTGCAGCGGCACGGCGAACATGTCATACGGGTAGCTCTCCCGCAGGTCGTCCCTCGTGGTGAAGGGCAGCTCCCGCAGCGCGTCGATCTGCTTGAGCTTTTCCAGGTTCACGCGGTGCGCGTCGAACGCCGTGTGATAGAAGGCGACGTTGCGGTAGACCCGGTTCAGCGTCGATTGCAGCCGCTCGATCTGGAGCTGCTCCAACTCATCGCGTGGCATCGTTTCACATTTCGGATTGTAGAGGATTGCCCGGTCCATCATGTACACCTCAAATCAAGGGCGAAACGCGAGAGCGCCGAGGTCTCCGGGTGGCAGCGTCAAGACCGAAGGTCTTGGCGATGGTCCTCGTTTCCGCGAGGAGGGCCGTCGCCAGGCTGCGCTTGACACGGCCACTCGACACATCTGCACACTCATCTGTCTATTCATCTTCATCGACAGTCTTGTACTCCTTGCCGAGGTAGGCCCGCTGGACCTCCGGATTGTCGCAGAGTTCGCGTGCCGTTCCCTCGAGGACGATTTGTCCGGTTTCGATGACATAGCCGCGATCGGCGACCGCCAGCGCCGCTCGGGCATTCTGCTCGACCAGCAGGACCGTCAGGCCGGTCTGCTTCAGGCGGACCACGGTCTGAAAAATGTCCCTGGCAATCAGCGGTGCGACCCCCAGAGAGGGCTCATCCATCATCAGCAGTCTCGGCCTGGACATGAGGGCCCTGCCGATGGCGAGCATCTGCTGCTGACCGCCCGAGAGGGTGCCTGCGAGCTGGGACTGCCGCTCTTTGAGAATGGGGAAGAGCGCGTGCACCTCCTCCAGGGTGGCGGCGACGGATGCCCCATTTTCCCGGCGCCGGCGGGAGAATGCACCCAGGATGAGGTTCTCGCGAACGGTCAGCGTGCTGAAAATATGCCGGCCCTCCGGGACCAGCGAGCAGCCGAGGGCGACGACTTTCTCAGGCGGCATGGCATGGATTGGCCGCTTGTCGAACTCGACGGTGCCTGAGCGGCATTTCAGGATGCCGGCAATGGTCTTGAGTAGGGTCGTCTTGCCCGCGCCGTTGGCCCCGATCAGCGTGACGATCTCGCCCGGGGAGACGTGCAGCGAAATCCCCTTGAGGACCCGCAACGGGCCGTAGCCGGCTTCAAGATTCAGAATCCTCAACATGGGACACCCGCAGCAACAAGCCAGTCAACCATCAGCCCTCCCCCAGATAAATGCGGATGACCTCGGGGTCGCGCTGAATCACTCGCGGGGGTCCCTCCGCGATCTTCTGCCCCTGGTCGAGCACCACCACGTCGTCGGAGATGTTCATCACGAGGGACATGTCGTGCTCCACGACAAGGCAGGTCATGCCGCGGTCGCGGATCTTCAGAATCAGCTCAGACAGCTCCCCGGTCTCGTAGATATTGAGTCCCGCCGCAGGCTCATCGAGGAGCAGGAGCACCGGCTCGGTGGCGAGCGCCCGCGCGAATTCAACGAGTCGCTGGCGGCCGAAGGGCAGGTTCGAGGCCGTTTCGTCGGCGGATTTGAGCAGGCAGAGGTCCGCAAGAATCTCGCGGGCCTTGGCCCGGATCTCGCAATCTTCGCGCCAGGTGCACGGCAGATTCAACATGCCGGCGAGAAACCCTGAGCGGGTCCGCGGATGCCTGCCGACCATCACGTTTTCGAGGACGGTCATGTGCGGAAAGAGCTTCGTGGTCTGGAACGTGCGTGCGATGCCCAGGGCGGCGACCGCGTGCGGCTTCCAAGCGGTGATCCGCCGGCCCTGGAACGTGACCTCCCCTTCGTGCGGCGGGATTGTCCCGGCAATCAGATTGAACAGCGTCGTTTTGCCCGCCCCGTTGGGACCGATGACGGCCTTGATCTGGCCCCGCTGGACCTGGATACTGACGTCCTTGATGGCGTGGACGCCGCCGAAGGATCGATGCAGACTCTTTGTCTCCAGCAGTACGTTATCCATGCGGCCTCCGCGTGTCGGTTGTGCGTCCCCGCACGACCCTCTGGAGGGCGAGCGCGGATGCTCGCCCTGCGGATGCGACCGCATGCCACTTCGGCATTCGCAGCAGGCCCTGCGGGGCGAAGAGCATGATGGCGATCAGGATGGCACCAAACACGGCGTCATCGAACGTCCCGAAAACGCCCCGCAGCGACAGGAAGTTCAGCAGGATCGCCGCGATCATCGCACCCCACAGGTTCGCCATGCCGCCAATGGCGACAATCGCCACGTAGCGGACGGACTTCATGACGGTCACCTCAGAGGGGCCGATGCTCCCGTTGTAGTGAGTCATCAACGCCCCGCCCACGGCGGCAAACAACGCGCTCAGTATGAAGACGGCGAGCTTGTAGCGGTACGTGTTGACCCCGAGCGAGTGGGCCGCCTCCTCGTTCTGATGAATGGACCGAAGGGCCCTGCCGACGCGGGAGTGCACCAGGTTGATGGCGAGGACCATCGCCAGCAGAACCGCCACCCACGCGATGTAATAGTTCTGGACTCTGAACGGCGCTCGCCCATTGACTTCGAGCCAGGGGAGCAGATGAAACGGCGGCACGTTCGAGATGCCATCGGCCTGCCCGAGACTCTTCGTCCCGAGCACGATGCGATAGATGATCAGCCCAAAGCCCAGCGTGGCCATCGCCAGGTAGTGCCCCTTGAGCCGGATCACAGGAACGCCGATCAGCAGCGAGATCAGGCCGGTCAGCAGCAGCGCCGCGATGAATGCCGGCCACGGCGAAAATGAGAGGACCTCCGCCCCGTACAAGTTCTGCCACTGGACCACTATGTGCAGGGACTGCAGCCAGCGCACCAGCGGGACATCGCGATAGGCCAGCAGGTTCACGGTGGTCATGTACGCGACGGTGTAGCCGCCGATCGCGAAGAATCCCGCGTGACCCAGAGACACCTGGCCGGCGTAACCCATGAGCAGGCACAGCCCGATTACCACCAGGGCATAATAGGCCGACATGGTGATCTGGGTCATGTAGTAGGTGGCATTGCCCAGGGAGAGGACGACCTGGAGCGCGACTACCGCAAGGGCGCTGGCCGCCACCGGCCAATATCTCCGCAGTGGTATCATGCTGCCCTCAAGGCGCCGATTTCCCGGCGAACGAACAGGCCGGTCGGCCGAAAGACCAGGATCAGCAGAAGGACCACGATCGCGACCGCCTCCTTGTAGGCTGACGCGAACTGACTGATGACGAATGCCTCCAGCAGGCCCAGGAGCAGCCCTGCCGCGACGGCGGCCATGCTGTTGCCGAGGCCGCCGAGGATGGCTACGGTGAAACCTTTGATCGCCAGAGGCGCCCCCATGTCGTACTGGGTCTGGGTCACCGGGGAGATGACGCACCCGGCCAAGGCTCCGATGCCGGCGCTGAGCATAAACGAGAGGGTCACCATCCAGCGGTCGTTGATGCCGCACAGGCACGCCGCCATGCGATCGTCCGCGCAGGCTCTCATGGCCCGGCCGGTCGGCGTGAAACGAAAGAAAATCGTCAGGCCCGCCACGATCACGGCGCTTGTGCCGAGCACCCATAGCACCTGCGGGGAAATGTGGGCGCCGAGGATCGTGACGGTCGAGATGGACGTGCCCGTGAAGTACGGCAGGGAGTGAACCTGCTCATCCCAGATGTGCAGCATGGCCTCCCGGATCAGGATCGAAAGCCCGATGGTAATGACGATCAGCCGCAGGACCGAGGCATTGCGAACCGGCCGGATGAAGACAACTTCCATCAACCCGCCGAGAATCGTTGTCATGATGACCGCCAGGGCAATGGCCAGCCATAGTGGGAGAATCTGATGCAGGCTGATGGCCGTCATCGCCCCGATGATCAGGAACTCCCCTTGCGCGAAGTTGATGATCCCGGTCGTGCTGTAAATGATGTTGAAGCCGACGGCGACAATGGCATAGATGCTGCCGACGGTGATACCCGAGAGGCCGTACTGCATGATCAGGGGGAAATTCATTCTGGCTCGGCTCCTGCGGCTGATCCCTCAGATCACGTCATTTCGTATATACCGCGAACTTCCCATCCTTGACGGTGAGCATCTCGAAGGCGTCCTTGTTCAGGCCGTTGTGGTCCGTCGGGGAGAAGTTGAACACGCCGCCGGTCCCGACGACGCCTTGCAGAGTCTCGATGGCCGCGCGAACCTTCTCCGGCTCGACGCTGCCGGCCTTCTTGACCGCCTCGGCCAGGACCAGAATCGCATCATACGCGTGTCCGCCGAAGGTGCTCGCGTCTTCCTTGTATCGGCTCTCATAGTCCTGCTTGTACTTCATGAGGACCTGTTTCTGTGGATCATTGCCCGGCAGAGTCTCGGCGACCAGCAGGTGTCCACAGGGGAAGATCGTGCCATTGGTCGCCTCGCCGCCCGCCTGGACGTACTTGATATTGCCGAACCCGTGGCTCTGGAAGAGCGGGACATCAAGGCCGATCTGTTTCATGTTCTTCGCGACCAGGCTCTGGGCTGGTGCGACGGTCCAATTGATGACGGCCTGAACCTCCTGGCCCTTGAGCTTGGTGAGAACGCCGGTCAGATCGGTCTCCGTCGTCGCGTACGTTTCCGCGATGGCAATGGTCACTCCGTATTCGGGGGCAAGCTTCGCCAGTTGGGCAGCCCCGGCGTTGCCGAAACCATCACTGCTCGATGTGACGCCGACCTTAGTGATGCCCTTTTCCTTCATGACCTCGAAGATTCGCCGTGCGGCGTCGCTATCTTTCTGAGGGGTCTTGAAGACATAGCTAGCGATAGGATCGACAATGGTCTCCGCGGCAGCGCAAGACAGCAGGATAGTCGTGCCTTCCTGGCAGATGTTCTTGATCGCCATGGACTCGCCGCTCGTGGATGGCCCGATAATCGCGAGAACCTTTTCCTCATCGATCAGTTGCTTCGCCAGGGAAATCGCGGCTTCCGACTTGCCGGCAGAGTCCTTGACGAGCAGTTGGACCTTGTGACCGTCAATCCCGCCCGCCTGGTTGATTTGCTCGACGAACATTTCCGCCGTCTTCTGCTCAGGCGCCCCGAGGAATGAGGCCCCACCGGTGATCGCGAAGATGGCCCCTATCTTGATCGGCGCCGCCTCCGCGACGGGCTTCTGGGCCACCGGGGCCTGCACCGCAGGCGTCTTGGCCGCCGGCGCTTTGGTTCCCGGCGCCTTGGCCGGCGGTGTCTCGGGCGACTTCTTGCACCCTGCGCCGACGAGCATCAATCCCACGACCGCAACACTCAGGATTCTCACATACCGCATTCCCATACACACCTGCCTTTCTGACCCTCATGGTCAACAGCACACCCTAACCTTTTTCGGCACGATGAAGATGCGTCTTTTCTCCAACCGTTCATCGCCCGCACATATCTGCCAATCTTGAGTATTTGGATAGCGCTGTCATCGCCGACTTCAGGAATGCCCCTGCATGCCCAGCACCGATGTCTCGGCGGTCAAGCGATGTCGCCGGAGCGACATGCGCCCCAAACTCCGCTATCGTGACGGGAATTGTTGTGAAAAGCAAGTACAAAAAGGCAAAAAGGCCGGCAGGCGCACCCCGGCAGCGATTGTCACAGGCGTTTGGCGGCGGATTTGGCGAAGTAGGTCAGGATGATGTCGGCGCCGGCTCGCTTGATGGAGGTCAGGACTTCCATCATGGCGGCGTCGCGGTCCAGCAGGCCGGCATCGGCCGCGGCGTGAACCATCATGTACTCGCCGCTGACGTTGTAGGCGGCCAGGGGACAATCGAACCGCTCCCGGGCCCGGTGGATGACATCGAGGAAGCTCA
>Ga0315296_10001483_pt1 | contig 20564 bp, 20 predicted proteins | sample YL17G14_18_MG_FD_203921 | JGI IMG/M metagenome (GOLD analysis project Ga0315296, IMG submission 203921) | Sediment microbial communities from Yellowstone Lake, YNP, Wyoming, USA - YL17G14_18 | ecosystem: Environmental > Aquatic > Freshwater > Lake > Sediment | place: USA: Wyoming | collected...
CAGTCGCATAATCCGGCCGATTCTCTCCTTGTTATTTTTAGTCGAATTTAAAATATAAGTGCCGCGCTTTAAAATACCGGAATAAACGCGGAAATAAGTCAAACTGCCGACAAAAGGATCGGTGGCGATTTTAAAAGCCAGAGCGGCAAATGGTTCATTATCATCAGGTTGGCGAACAATTTCGCTTCCTTTCTGTGGGTCAAAACCAGTCACCGCTGGCAAATCAACCGGCGAAGGAAGATAATCAACAACGCCGTCCAAAACAAATTGAACAGCCTTGTTTTTTAAAGCCGAACCGCAGAATACCGGGATAATTTTGTATTCAATTGTCGCCTTTCTTAAAACTTTTCTTAATTCGTCCTCGGTTGGCTCCTGCCCTTCTAAATAGCGATGCATCAAATCATCGTCTTGTTCAACGATTTTTTCCACTAATTCGTGGCGATATTCCTTTGCCTTATTCAAAAGATTGGCTGGGATTTCTCCCTCTTCAATAATCTCGCCGTGCTCGCCGCTAAACCGATAGGCTTTCATTTTTATCAAATCAACAACGCCCTCGAATTTGTCTTCCAAACCGATATTAATTTGAACCGGCATCGCAGTGGGGCTTAATCTTTCTCTGATGGATTGAAGCGAATTATCAAAGCTGGCGCCGAGGCGGTCCAGTTTATTGATAAAGCAAATTCTCGGAACTTGAAATTTATCCGCCTGATGCCAGACTGTCTCTGACTGCGGTTCAACGCCGGAAACGCCGTCAAAAACAACAACCGCGCCGTCCAAAACTCTTAAAGAGCGCTGAACTTCGACGGTAAAATCAATATGGCCAGGCGTGTCAATAATATTGATTCGATACTCGCCCTCCTGCTTTTCTTCTTTGCCTTCGGTTTGCTTTTTGTAAGTTTGAGTCCAAAAACAAGTGGTGGCAGCAGCGGTGATGGTAATCCCCCGCTCCTTTTCTTGCTCCATCCAGTCCATAATTGCTTCACCTTCATGAACCTCGCCGATTTTATGAGAAATGCCCGTATAAAAAAGAACCCGTTCGGTAACGGTTGTTTTCCCGGCGTCGATATGGGCAATAATGCCTATATCGCGAGTTTTTTCAATAGGATACGTTCGCATAAGCTCAAATTAAAAATTAAAAACGAAAAAGTAAAAATGAAACTTAAAAATTTAAAATTAATTTACCAGTATTAAGATCTTCAATTCGTTTAATCTTTATCACCACTGCTCCTTTGGGTTGATATTTTTTATTGCTTTTTAAATGTTTAACAAATTCAAAATGTTCTCCCTTTTTATAATAATTTGCTTTCCCCGAGATCCGCCACCAAATTTTCCGATTATCAGTAAATAGAATAACTGCCCCTTTGGTGGCAATAATATTCTTCGGCGTCCTCCTCATTTGATTATCAGTAATTATTATCTCTCCATTGGGCGTTATCTTATTAACTTCGGCAGCAATGATATTAGGAGTACTAAATTTATCAGCAGTTGCTAAATAAATAATTTTGCCGGAGATAATGTTATTTAACTTCTTAAATTTTGCCTTATAATTTTGCACTTTGAATTTTAAATTTTTAATTTGACCGAGCGAAGCGAGGAAACTTACCAGGCAAAATGAGCAAAGGCTTTGTTGGCTTCGGCAATCCGGTGAGTATCGGTTTTTTTCTTAATCGCCGCTCCCTCGTTACGAAAGGCGGCGATAAACTCTTCGGCCAATTTTTCAGCCATGGATTTTCCTTTTCTGTTTCGGCTGGCTTGAATAATCCAGCGGCAAGCCAAGGCAAATTTTCTTTCGCTTCTTACTTCTTGGGGCACTTGATAATTGGCGCCGCCGATTCTCCGTGATTTTACTTCCAAAAGCGGCGAGGCGTTTTTAATGGCAATCTCAACTATTTCCGCCGGCTCTTTTTTAGTTTTTTCCCTGATTAAATCTAGGGCTCCGTAAAAGATTTTTTCGGCAACGCTTTTTTCTCCTGCTTTCATTAAATAATTAATAAAGCGAGTGAACTCGGGATTGTTGTAAATTATATCGGCCTCAAATGCTTTTTTGCTTTTTCTTTTTCTTCTCATAAGAATTTAGGATTTTTTATTCTTTGGGCGTTTTTACTCCATACTTCGACCGCTGCTGTTTTCGGCCTTCAACACCGGTGGTATCCAAAATGCCGCGGACAATATGATAACGCACGCCCGGTAAATCTTTTACTCTTCCGCCGCGGATTAAAACTATCGAGTGCTCCTGTAAATTATGACCGATGCCGGGAATATAAGCGGTCACTTCCATGCCGTTTGTTAATCTCACTCTCGCTACTTTTCTTAAAGCCGAATTCGGCTTCTTTGGAGTGGTAGTGAAAACTTTTATGCAAACTCCTCTTTTAAAGGGGGAGGGATGACCGACCGGCCGGTTCTTCAAAAGATTAAAAGCAGAACCAAGAGCCGGCGCCTTAGTTTTGTAATTAATTTTCTTTCTTCCTTTTTTGACTAATTGATTAATAGTCGGCATAATGTGTAATAATTTAGCAAATAAAAACGGCTTTGTCAACCTAAATCAATCCCCTTAATTCTCTTGTTTCGGCTTTATATTTTTTATATAATAAAACTATATGATGAAACAAATCCAATCAAAAATTACTTGGATTGATATAATCAATCCCAAACAGTCGGACATTGATTATTTAAAGGAAAACTTCAAGTTCCACCCGCTTATTTTGGAAGAATTAATCTCTCCTTCTACGCGTTCCAAGGTGGAAATTTACGACAATTACCTTTTTATTGTTTATCATCTGCCGGTTTACGATCCTAAATGCCAAACTTCGCAGGCCTCGGAAATTGACTTTTTAATTACCAAAAAGCATCTTATTACCGCCCGCTACCAACCGATCGAGCCTCTCGACCATCTTTTTAACAGGCTGGAAAAAAATGTTGCTGATCGCGACCAATTTTTGGGGAAAACCGCCGGACACCTCTTATATGAAATTTTAGAAAGAGGATTGGAATTTTCCTTAAGACAATTAGCCCATATCAGCGAAAAAATCACCAAAACCGAAGAATCGGTTTTTAAAGGCCAGGAAAAGGCAATGATCAGAGAAATTTCGGTTATTAAACGCGATATTTTGGACCAGCGCCTCATCACCCGACCTCAAAAAGCAATTCTAGAATCCCTGCTTTCCAAAGGAACAAAATTTTTCGGCAAAGACATTGAGATTTATTTCAATGATTTGATTGGCGATTACGAAAAAATTTGGGATGCTTTGGAAAATTTAAAAGAAACCGTCGAATCCCTGGAATCAACCAACAATACTCTCTTCGAAAGTAAAATGAGCGAGGTCATGAAATTATTGACGATAATGGCTTTTATCGCTGTTCCGCTTGCTCTTTTCTCCAATATCTTCAGCATGAATACTTTATATACGCCGCTTGTCAACCATCCTTTCGGCTTCTGGATAATCGTCGGTTTAATGGTATTTATTTCTTTCATCTTCTTTATCTTCTTTAAAATCAAGAAGTGGTTGTAAACTTAGAAAAAAGTTTTTATTCGTAGGGCCTCGTCAAAAATAATCCTGATTGTCCCTTTTTCATCGGTCCGGAAAATATCGATTCCGGCATTTTTTAATAAATCAATGACGGCTTCAGCCGGATGATGAAAGGGGTTGTTTTTGCCGACGCCGATTAAGGCGATTTTTGGCGCAATTAAATTGATTAATGTCTCGTCTGTCCCGCTTTTTGAACCATGATGGCTGACTTTTAAAATATCTGACTTCAAATCATCGCCTATTCTTTCTATAAAATCGGCTTCGGCGTCGCCCAAAAACAAAATTTTAAAATTATTAATATTTAATTGAAAGGTTAGTGAGCTCTTGTTAAGGTCTTTCTGATTAAATCCGGCTGAAGGCGAAATAATTTTAAAAACATCTCTGCCGATTCGGATTTTATCGCCGGCCAGCAATCGGACGACGACGATTTTTCTTTCTTCCAGTAAATTAAGCAAATTTTGAAATGTCTGATTTTGAGTGTCAAAACCGTTATAAGCAAAAATTCGCGGCTCGTAATGTTTTAACACTTCAAAAAATCCGGCGTAATGGTCTAAATTGGCGTGCGAAAGGATTAAAACATCAATATTTTTGTCAAAGAATTTTTGAACTTTGCCCAAACTTTTCAAAATAGACCGATCGGGGCCGGCATCGACTAAAATTTTTCCGGACTGGGGAAAACTGATGAGGCTGGCATCGCCCTGGCCGACGTTTAAAAAATCTAATTCGGCCGCCTGACGGCCGCCGTCAAAAATAAAAAACCAAACAAAAAGATTAAATATTAAAAGAAGCTCGAGCAAAAAAACAATAATTTTATAATTTTTGGGAAAATCTACCATTGTTTTTTTTATAAACAAAAATAAACAAAGCGACCACCGAAATAACACTTAACCAAAAAGTTATTTCTCGCCAAGCCCCCAGCGAAAAACTGCTAAATCTTAAAGAGCCAAAGAAATTAATAACGATGATTTCGTATTTCAAAAAGGCGTAGGCCAGCCAACTGATTATCTCGCCGAGAAAATTAAAAATCAAACCGAAAACTCCCGTCAAAAACCCTAAAGACATGGTGATGGGAATAAAAATCAAAATCAAAATATTTGCCAATGGCGCCACTAAGGAAATGTAGCCGAAATTGGAAATCAAAAGCGGCAAAACCGCTGCTTGAGCCGATAAAGTCATGGCTAAATTGCCTCGCCAATTCAGAAAAGATTTTTTGTCGCTAAGAAAAATTTTTTCAAAAAACGGACTAAAATAAATTAATCCTAAAGTGGCCATAAAAGAAAGTTGAAAAGCAACATCAAAGCGGAGGATTTTCGGATTAAGAATAATCATGATTAAGGCGGCCAGAAAGAGAATGTTACGTTGGTGATAAAGCCGTCCGACTCTTTGGCTGAAAATCGCCAAAATGCCCATTATCCCCGCTCTCACAATCGAAGGCGAAGCGCCAGTCATCAAAATAAAAAAAATTATCGCTAAGAGGGCTCCCCAAAATGCCCAAGACCGACGAAAACCAAAAAACAGCAACAATGAAAAAACGGCAGAGATGATAATGGTAATATTGTATCCGGAAAGAGCGATTAAATGACTGGTGCCGCTCCTTTGTAAATTATTTTTCAGATTTTTATCCAGACTTTGACGCTCGCCCAAAATCAAACCCGACAAAAAACTCGCTTCCGGTTCCAATAATAATTGATTAATTTTTTCCTGAAATGCCGCTTTTATTTCAAAAAGTTTTGCTTTAAACTGTAAACCTTGGTCGCGATTTAATATCTGAATTTTCGGATAATTGATGACTGAATAAATATCTCCCTTTGCCAGATAAGTCTTGAAATCAAAATCAGAATAATTTTTTGGCTCCTCAAATAATCCTTCAAACTCCACTTCATCGCCATAGCGAAAATCTTTGAGATATGGCTTGGTTTTTATTAATACTCTTCCTTTTAAATCATCCTTTAATTTTACCGTGAGCCAAAGGGAAGTCTCTTTAAACTCTGGCTCTTCATCAATAATGCCCCGGGCAAGAAGATAATGGCTGTTTAAATAAGCGCTGGAATTTTTCAGCCTGAAATAAACATCGGTTTGATAAAAAATTATCCCGGCGATAAAGAGAAAACCGACAACGACCCAAAAGATAATTTTCTTGTTGAGAAGAAACCCCCAAAGAAAAGCCGCGAAGATTAAAATTAGAAAGAAAATAATCGTCTCAAACTTGATAAACAGAAACGAAGCAAAAAAAATTCCGGCGCCAAAAGCCAGAACGCTAAATAAAAACTTATCCGGCCGATTCATAAATATCAGAATTTAGAAAGTAGAAAATAGAATCTAGAATATTTGGAGATAACGTGTTTTTGTGTGAATTCCTTTCTAACTGCATACTCCCCAACCGCAAACCGGACAACCATGGCATTTTTCTTGATTGACTAATTCCGTATGGCAACTGGGACAAAATTTCCTTTCGTCGGTAAAATTATTGGCTTGCCCCGGCAAGGTTTCCAAAACATTGGGTTGATAATAAATGGAAAATCCCTCGGCTTTTGTGTCTTTTTTGGCGACAAATTCGGCTTTGTTTTTTTTGGATTTTTTCTGGCCGGTGACCAAAACCTGATTTTGAATCGATTTGTCGCGGTAAATAGTCACATCTTTGCACCCCAGCTTATAGGCCAAAATGTAAATATTTTTGATATCTTCTGGCGTAGCATTATACGGCAAATTATTGGTCTTGGAAATGGAAGAATCAACCCATTTCTGGATGGCGGCCAGGGCTCGAATATGGTCTTCGGGTTTGATATCCATCGCCGTCACCAAAACCTTCTTCAACTTCTTGGGAATATTAGCACCTTTTTGAACGCTGCCGTTGTTGTTGATAACCTTTTTTAAAAGATTATCGTTGAAAAATCCGAAACGCGAAAGCAATCTCTCAAAAACCGGATTAACATAATAGAAACTGCCAACCGCCACATTTTTCTCAAAAACCAAACTGTAGCTCGGCTCGATTCCCGAGGAACAGCCGGCAATCATCGAAATAGACCCGGTCGGCGCGATAACCGTGGTGAACGCATTGCGCAAACCCTGTTTTTTGATTTTCCGAATTAAAGCCCGCCAATCGAAGCGCCAGGAATTTTTGTCTTTCCCGCCAGAAGCGGATCTGCCTCGGCTAGAAAATCCGCTAAACGGCAATTTCCCCTCGGGATAAAATGATTTGTCAAAAAGCAGGAATCGGCCCCTCTCTCGACTTAATTTGATTGAAGCGACTTTCGAGTAATAATTTAAAGTTTCAATCACTCTTTCCATAAATTTCAACCCTTCTTCGCTGTTATAAGGAATCATTAATTCAAATAAGGCATCGGCCAAACCCATTACGCCCAATCCTATTTTTCTGCTTTTTAAAGTTGCCTCTTCAATTTGAGGCAGCGGATATTTATTGATATCACCGACATTATCCATAAACCGCGTCGCTGTTTCAACTGTTTTTATAAAATCCGGCCAATCAAAAATCATTTTTTCGCGGCTGTGATTGGGTTTGATAAAAGCCCAGAGGTTGATACTTCCCAAATTGCATGACTCAAAAGGATAAAGAAGAACTTCGCCGCAAGGATTGGTAGCCATAATCGGACCCAGGACTTTCATTAAAGGATTAAATTCGTTGATGCGATCGTAAAAAATCACTCCTGGTTCGGCTGATTCCCAGGCCTGATAACAAATCAAATTAAGAAGTTTTTTGGGGTCGGCGTATTTAACCACTTGACCGTTCCGCGGATTAACCAAGGGGTAGGGTTTATTTTCTTTTAAATGTTCCCAAAACTCCGGAAAGACCAAGACCGACAAATTAAAATTGCGCATGCTCTGATTGCCGGATTTACAGCGCACAAACTCTTCAATATCAGGATGATTGATGTTTAAAATTCCCATATTCGCTCCTCGTCTGATGCCGCCCTGCTTAATCACTTCGGTCATTCGGTCATAAAGACTCATAAAACTGATTGGTCCGGATGCCAAACCGCCGGTCGAGCGCACAAAATCGCCTTCCGGCCGCAATTTGGAAAAATTATATCCGACGCCGCCGCCGGCTTTAAAAATAATAGAAGCGGATTTCAGCGTGTCCATGATACTCTCAATCGAATCTCCAACATCCAAAACAAAACAGGCCGAGCCCATTCCGAAAACGCTGCCGAAATTAGCCAGGGCCGGCGTGTTCGGCATAAATTTTCTCGAAACCATCAAATCGTAAAAACTTTTTACTTCTTCGGCGTATTTGTCAAAATATCTTTTTTTTAATTTTTCCAAAAATTTTGACCAAGATAATTTTAATTTTTGTTCGCGGTTGAATCGGTCATATAATCTTTTGAGTCCGTCGAGATGAAAACGGTTCAGGGCATAATCGCCAATTTTAAATTTCCCTTCGAATTTTTCAGGGCTGAATTCTTCAAAGCGATGTTCAACGGTCCGGCCGCGTTTTTTTAAAACCGCTTCATTGTAAAAAAGCGAAGGCAAAGTTGTATGAACCGCCACGCGCGTAAATAATTCTTTCGGTGATTCGATAACTTTTCCGTAAATATCTTTTCTTAAATAACGCGAAGTCAAAACTCTTAAAGCATTGAGGTCAAATTTTTTATCAACTTCATCAATGCTTTCTCTGTTGAGAATCTGGGCTTTCTCTTTTCGAATCTCCGCTCTTTTTTGGCGGTACAAAATATACGATTTGGCGATCTTGGCCTGGCCCTTGTCAATTAAAACCTGTTCAACAGTATCTTGAATTTCTTCGATGGTGGGAATATAGGAACGCTGGATTTTGATTTTTTTCGCCAAACGCCGAATTACTTCTTCGGCTAAGGATTTGGCTAAGTGATAATCCGGTTTCCCGACTTGTTCTGCCGCTTTAAAAATGGCGATGGTAATTTTTGAAAAATCGAAAGATACAATTCGACCGTCTCTCTTTTTAACTTTGCGGAAGGGATTGTAAAATTTTTTATTAGGCATAATAATTTAAATTCAAAATTCAAAACTCAATCCATTCGAGACCTCGACTGAGCTCGGTCGAAGTCCAAACTCCGGATTGATACTGAACAGGGTCGAAGCATCAAAAATTAAAAATAACTAACCTTAAGTTAATTTTAATTCAAAAAAATTTTTTTTCCAAATGTGGATAACTAAAAAATTAAACCAGACTCCACAAAGTTTTGGCTAATTTGTAAAAATCGTGTCTTAATAAACCGGTTGGTCGCAAAACTTTGGCTTTAATAACGCGGTAAGGAAAGTTTTTGAAATTTTTGGCGTCAAATTCGACAAATTCCGCCTTTTCTTCCTTGTATTTTGTTAATCTTTTTGCTTTTGGCCGCTCAATATTGACCAAAACATAGTCCAAAACGCCTTTCCCCAAGTATTTTTCTATTTCCAAAACAAAATCCGAGGCAGAAAAACCATGAGTTTCTCCGTATTTTGTCATAATATTTACTATATAGACCTTTTTTGCCCGGCTGTTTTTAATAGTTTTTTTCATGCCTTTAACGGCCAAATTAGGAATGATACTCGTGTACAAATCGCCGGGGCCGATAACCAATAAGTCGGCATTTTTAATGGCTTTTTTGGCTTCGGGATTGATTTTAGCCGCCGGTTCAAGCCAAATTCTTCTGATTTTCAACTCTGGATTGTGTTTGGGAATGTCAATATTGGTCTCTCCTTTGATAATTTTCCCATTTTCCAATTCAGCCACAAGATGGGTGCGATTCAAGGTAACCGGAATAACCCCGCCCCTAATATTTAAAATTTTGCCAGCCTCGTCGATGGCCCGAGAAAAATCTCCGGTAATTCTCTCAAGAGCCGCCAGAAACAAATTGCCGAAACTGTGACCGTTTAATCCCCTGCCTTCTCTGAAACGATAATTAAAAAGTTTGGCTAAAATTTTGTTATCAGAATGAGAAAGAGCGACAAGCGCCCTTCTGACATCGCCCGGCGGCAGAATTCCAAAATCTTCTCTTAATAATCCGGTTGAACCGCCATCATCAGCCATCGTGATAATCGCCGAAAGCTCAGAAGGATAATTTTTCAAACCGTTCAAAACTACAAAAACGCCGGTCCCGCCGCCGATGACAACGATTTTTTTATGACTGACTCTCTGAAGTTTCTTTTTCATAAAAATTCCTTTCCGCTTCTATACATATTATATAAAAAAATAATAAAAAACAAAAAATTCACCCTCGGGGATGAATTTCGATTCAGCAAAACCTTAAGTTTTTCCCTGCCCCGTAGTGTCCCGCCACAGCGGGACACTACGGGGGGGGTTGGCGACAAATTCTTTAGCACATTAAAAACGGGCGTTGCCGTGTTACCGACAACGCCCGTGGGCCGGACTAGAGTCCGAGCTTTTGCTTCCATCGTTCCGCGACCACTTTCGCTTTCTTGGCGGCGATGCCAGTGTAGAGAGACGGATTCGAGAGAATCTGCCGTTGGTACGGCGTCATTTTTTCGAGATAGTCTTTCATCTCTGCGTCGCCGATGACCACTTCTTCAAGCGATCGCGCTTCGTGTTGAGCTTGGAGCGTGAGCGTCCGCACCTTCTCATGCGCGTCAGGATGCCCCAGCGCGGCGAGAATGATGTAGAGTGGCTCCGCAACTACCATGCCCTTCTGCATGGCGAGGTTGCGTTCCAAGTTGGCGTGGTCAACGGTGAGCTTCCGCATCGTCCGTGTTAATCGCTTTGCGGTCGAGACCACATAAGCGATAACCTCGCCATAGGTCCGCGCGGACGCGGAGTTGGTAAGGTCGCGTTGATGTTCACTGATCTGGTCCATGAATACCGTAATAATGCGCGGCGCGACAATCTTCCAACAGCTCTTGGCGTTCTCGAAGTTGATGGGATTGCGTTTCTGCGGCATAGTCGATGAACCGACTTGCGCCGCTTCAAACTCTTCGCCCACTTCTCCGATTTCCGTTCGTTGAAGATTACGCATGTCATCCGCCAAGTTGGCGAGAATGCCCGCCGTAATCGTTACTTCACAGAAGAGTCGCGTCAATGCTTCCGGCGGAACAATTTGCGTAGAGTGCTCGGCTGGCGCGAGTCCAATCTCGGCGAGAACTTCTGCCTCAAATCCTTCGGGGTCGTCGAAGAACAAAGACGAAGCGTTGTACGCTCCGACTGCTCCCGAAAACTTGCCGGGGAGTTCGATGACGAGCGTCTTCAACGCTTCGATGGAGCCGCCGAGACGACTGACATATCCAGCGAGCGCGAAGCCGAATGTAATCGGAACCGCATGTTGACCATGAGTCCTGCCGACTTGCACTGTTTCCGCTTCGCGGAGAGTGATGTTGATGAGCACTCCTTCCAATTTCACGAGAGATTGAACAAGTACTTTCTCAACAACTTCCTTATAGCGAGCGGCATTCGCCGGATCAATGATGTCATACGAAGTCGCCGTCATGTGGACGTACGGCTTCGCGCTCTCACTGACTTTGGCGCGGATGCAATTCACGAGCGCGCGAATGTCGTGCCGAATACGGTCTTCTTCCTCATACACTTCGGCGGTCGTTACTTGGCTGCAAGCCGTCTCAACTTCTTTGACGACTTCTTCGGAACAAATTCCGCGGCGATTGAGCACTCTCACGAGCGCAAGCTCCACGAGGAGCTTGTAACGGGTAAATCCGTTCTCAGAGAGATACTTCGCCACTTCCTCGTCCCAGTACCGGTAGTCAACCGGCGAGAGACTGTCGAATTGGTCGCGTACTTTCATGATATTACCTCCTTTTCAATTGCTAAAGTACAAATTAAGTCAAGCATTTATTTAGCCTCCTATAACAGAAATTACATCGAATCAAAGAAAAAAGCAAGATTAAAAACAAAAAACAGAAATTCCCCAGAATTTCTGCAACAAATGATATGAAAAAAAAATTTCTTTTACCCCAGTAGTACACTTCAACAGGCTCAGTGACTACGGGGCAGGCAAAATGTGGTTCCCTCCTCCGCTAAGACTTTCGCCTCCGCCCTTCGGGCTTCGGCGGACAAGTCGGCGGGCAGGCGAGCCGATGTTATGTGTGCCCGGGGAGAGACTCGAACTCTCATGACCGGTAAAGATCATTGGATTTTGAGTCCAACGCGTCTGCCAATTCCGCCACCCGGGCATAAATTAAATTAAAAATTCAAAGTTTCCCGAAAATCTCCGAACGAAGTGAGGCAAAATTTTCGAGGATCCCGTACTGTCTGGAATAAAAACCTTCTGTCATCATTAATGCCTCAGTTTGGAGATAACGGGATCCTCACAACTGTTCCTGCTCGTTCCTCGCAGACAGTTGCGGGACAAAATTCAAAATTTTTGAGGCCTGGGCGGGAATTGCACCCACGTATAACGGTTTTGCAGACCGTTGCCTTGCTACTTGGCTACCAGGCCTTAAATTATTTTTTCTTTCTTGATTTCGTCTTTTTAATTTGCCTCAGCAGTTCTTCCACTCGCGCTGCTTTTTCTTCTGTTGGGTTCAACTCGAATTTCATCTTGGGAACTGGTCTCATATTCAACTTTTTATTCAGCGCCTGCTGAAGATTGTAGATATTCCGATTCAAATAATCCAGTACCGCTTCGCTTCCCCCCAAAGGAAAAACACTGATGACTATTTTACTATACAAAAGATCGGCTGAAGTTTCAACCCCCAAAATTGTCACTAAGGCAGCGTCCGGGAAATCGCATTCCTCCCGAAAAATCTGATTCAAAACTTCCAAAATGACCTGATTCACTTGTTTTATTCTGAAAGATGACATAGTTAAAATTCAAAGTTAAAAGTTAAAAGTTGGCTCTATTTTATTTTATGAATTAATTTTTTGATCTCGGCCAAATGTTTCGCCAAAATCTCTGGATAATCTGATTCAATGTTCAATCGCAGATGAGATTCGGTCTGCGATGGTCTTAAATTAAATCGCCAATCCTTGAACTCCATCGTCAAACCGTCCAAATGAGAAATTCGGCGGGCCGATTTTTTGAATTTTTTTTCTACGGCTCTTAATTTCTTGGGATAATTTTTGATTTTGAAATTTTTTTCCGGCAAGGTCGCATATTTTCTGTAATCTTTCATTAAATCCATTAAATCCTTCTTGTAATAAGCCAAGATTTTCAAAACTTTCAAGAAAGTGAAAACCCCCGAATCGGCAAAAAAGAAATCTCGCCAATAGTAATGACCGCTTTTTTCAATCCCCAAGAGGGCGCAATATTTCAACATTTTTTCTTTGAAAAAACGATGCCCGACGCGGGAATAAATAATTTTCCCCCTGCTTTTTTTGACAATTTCCGAAATTAAAGCGGTGGAGCGTTCATCGACAATAATGATTTTTTTGGCATTAAATTTTAATTCGTAATCGGCCAATAAAACGCCAATGGCATCACCCAAAATTTCGCGCCCTTTCGGACTAACGAAAACGGCCCGGTCGCCGTCTCCGTCAAAAACTAATTTCATGTCCGCTTTGAGTCGGGAATTTCCCGAGTTAATTTTTATCTTCAAGCTGGTCTTGGCGCTTATTTTTTTCAAGATATCGCCAACGACCTTGGAATCGGCATCAGCAATGATTTTCAGTTTTTTCAAGTATTTCAATTCTTTTTTCGAAAAACGGATTTTTTTAAGAAGAAAATCAACATAATCATTCAAAAAATTTTTTCTGTAAATTTTTACCAATTTATTTAAGGGGGGTATTTCCTTTTTAAAAAGATAAAGGTATTTTCGAAATTTTTCGCTGGGAATAATTTGTAAATCCGAGGTGCAAATTTTAAAACCGTTGTAATTCCTGGCCAAATGGGAAGCGGTAATCATTATCCCCAAATCCGCCCCCGTCTTCTTCACCAAAAAATAAAACATCGGCGTTGAAACCAAGCCGGCATCAATGACCGTTACTTGGTTTGCGGCCAACCCTTTGATTAAAAAATTCCTTAAAATGGCACTGGAGGGGCGAAAGTCAAAGCCAATTAAAATTTTCCTTTTATTTTTTCGGTTTATTCCGCTTTTTAACAAAAACTCCGGCAAGAAACAACCCAATCTTAAAGCAAAATCCTTAGTGATCTCCTTGGGATAAATCCCCCGAATATCGTAAGCCCGAAAAATTTTAGAGTTGATTAAGGACATATAAATAGTATAGAATAAAGGAGTAGGCATTTCAATTTAAGACTATGCTTTCAATAGGAATTGTCGGATTACCAAATATCGGAAAATCGACCCTTTTCCAAGCAATCACCAAGAAACAGGTGGCGATTGCTAATTTTCCTTTTACGACGGTTGACCCAAATATCGGCATTGCTCCGGTTTCCGATGAAAGATTAACAAAAATCGGCCAACTTCAAAAATCCAAAAAAATCATCCCGGCAACCGTCAAATTTGTTGACATCGCCGGTTTGGTCAAAGGAGCGGCCGAGGGTTTGGGATTGGGCAATCAATTTCTTTCTTACATCCGCGAAACAACGGCTATTGTGGAAGTTTTAAGAATGTTTAAAAACCCGGAGGTCGCCAACATTGAAGATGAAATCAATCCCCTCCGCGATTTGGAAATCATCGGCGCGGAATTAATTTTGGCAGACCTCGAAACGCTTGGCCGGATTTTCACCAAAATCGAGCACGACATAAAGGCCGGCGACAAAGCCGCTCAAAAAAATTTTGAAATCATCAAACTCTTCGAAAAAACGCTTCAATCCGGCGAGTGGCTTGGCAAACTCAAATTAGAAAAAGAAGAAAATGAAATGATAAAAGAATATAATTTCCTCACCATCAAACCCGTTATCATCCTTTTGAATATTGACGAAACAGTCACCAAAGAAGAAATTGAAGAAATTACAAATCGGATTCTTAAAGAAAGCGGCTTAACAATCACCGGCGACAATATTTTAGCCGTTGATTTAGCAACGGAATTAATCGTCAGCGAGTTGTCGCCGGAAGAATTGAAAGAATTGAATTTGTCCAAAAACCCAATATCCAATTCCCTCGACGAATTGATAAAAAGAACCTATCAAATTCTGGATTTAATATCGTTTTTCACCACCACTGGCGAAGAAGAAACGCGTGGCTGGCCGCTAAAAAGAAACTCAACCGCCTGGGAGGCTGCCGGTCTGATTCACAGCGATTTCCAAGAAAAATTCATCAAAGCCGAAGTGGCTAATTGGAAAGATTTTTTAGCAGCCGGCTCTTGGACAAAAGCTCGGGAGACCGGCAAACTTAAAACCGAGGGCCGCGACTACGTCGTTCAAGACGGCGATATCCTCTACTTCAAAATTTAAAACCAGAGCACTCAAACAAATTTGAGTGCTCGGCCGAGCACAAAAGGAAACCTTTTGTGCTCTGGTTCAAAATTCAAAATTTTGGTATCCGCCGCAGACGGATAATTTTTAAATTTTAATCAGGTTTTGATTTAATTTGATAAAGTTGACTTCCTCCCTTTATTATCTTAATATTATTTATATGCAAAAACTAATTGACTTCAACAAAAAACAATTGCGGACGGATTTGCCGGAAATCAGACCCGGAATGCAAATTCGGGTTTATGAAAGAATAAAAGAAGGAGACCGCGAACGATTGCAGATATTTGAAGGAGTGGTGATTGCCAAAAAACACGGGAAAGGATTAACGGCAACTATAACCGTTCGCGCCATTATCTCCGGAGTGGGAGTGGAGAAAATTTGGCCGATTCATTCTCCAAAAATCGCCAAAATAGAAATTCTGAAAACGCCGCACGTCCGAAGAGCCAAACTTTATTTCCTTCGCCAACTCTCACCTAAGAAAACCCGCAAAAAACTTTCGGTCTTTAAAACGATTATCGCCCAACCAGAAGAAAAGAAAGAAATTGAACAAATAACCGAAACGGAAAAATAAAAATTTTACATTTTAAATTTTAATTTTGCATTTTTTTCTCGCCCAGGTGGTGGAATTGGTATACACAACAGTTTGAGGGGCTGTGCTCGCAAGAGCGTGCGGGTTCGAATCCCGCCCTGGGCACCAACGAGAAAATGAGGCAACAAATCATCAAAAAAGTCAGAGTGATTATTTATGATATTAAGAAGGGTGAACCCCGTTTTTTAATTCTTCATCGGATTTTGCGCTGGCGAGGTTGGGAAGTATTAAAAGAAACGATTGAACCGTCTGAAACGCCGCTCAAGGCTTTAAAAAGAGGAATTAAAGAAGAAACCGGATTAAAAAAATTTAAAATCATTAAAAAATTGAATAAAAAAGAAAAGTGGCAGGCCTTAGGCAACTATTATCGAATTGTTAATATTTTTCTGGTGCGGGCTAATATGAAACAAAAAATTTCTCTGAAACAAAAAGTGCGCGAACACGACAAATATCAATGGCTGGATAAAAAAACCGCTTTGAAAAAATTGACTTGGCCTAAAACCAGACAGTTGATTAAATCTTTCGAAACAGAAGAATATTTGATATAAGCGCGCTTAGCTCAGTTGGTTAGAGCGTCTCGTTTACACCGAGAAGGTCCGGGGTTCGAGTCCTCGAGCGCGCACTAACTTGAAATAGCCGGGTTTTTGCTTTAAAATAAATTAAATGCCTCGGTAGCTCAGTGGTAGAGCGCATCCCTGAAGAGGATGGCGTCGGGGGTTCGATTCCCTCCCGAGGCACTCAATTCGATAAGAGATGCGGGAGTAGTTCAGTGGTAGAACGTCTCCTTGCCAAGGAGAAGGTCGCGGGTTCGAATCCCGTCTCTCGCTCTAAAATGAAAAAGTTGGCTAAGGCCAACTTTTTCATTTTATAACTTTCATTCCCTTAATTTTAACGCCTTCTTTTTTTAATAATTCTATCTTTTTTCTAATCCCCCATCGATAGCCGCCAATTCCTCCATCAGAAAAAACAACCCGATGGCAGGGCAAATTTTTGACATTGTGTTTATTCAAAATATTGCCGACTGCTCTGGCGGCTTTTTTATTGCCGGCCAATTCCGCGACTTTTTTATAACTTAAAACTTGGCCTTTTTTAATTCGGGCCACAACCTGATATACTTTTGATTTAAAATTTTTGCCCATTTGGATTTTGTCCAATGTAGCGGAGGGGGCGAGATTTGAACTCGCGATACCTTGCGGTATATCCGCTCTCCAAGCGGACGCACTAGACCACTATGCGACCCCTCCAATTTAAGCAATTTTAAATTAAACGCTCATTTCGCGCAATATCTTAATTCTTTCTTCAATCGGCGGATGAGTCATAAATAATTTGACGAGCCATGAATTTTTTTGCTTGCCCTTGAAAGGATTGACGATGTATAAGTGGGCGGTAGCGTTGGAAGCATAGCGCATCGGTATTGGGTCGCTTGAAATTTTTTCCAAAGCCCGAGCCAGGCCTTCGGGATACCGCGTCAATAAAACGCCTGAGGCATCAGCTAAAAATTCTCTTTTCCGGGAAATCGCCAATTGAATAAGTTGGGCGATAATCGGCGACAAAATAATAAAAACCAAACCAATAAGCATAAGAATCGCTCCTAATTGACCGCTGTCTTTGTCGTTGTCTCGGCCACGGCCAATTCCCAAAAATCGCATCCTCAAAAACATATCCGAAGCAATCGCCACCAAACCCACCAAAACAACCACAACGGTCTGAATCAAAATATCCCGATTGCCGATGTGAGATAATTCATGGCTAATCACCCCTTCCAATTCCGAGCGGTCCAACTTTTGAAGCAAACCCTGAGTTACGGCCACCGCCGCATTTTTAGAATTTCTGCCGGTGGCAAAAGCATTCGGCGCCATCTCAGGAATAATATAAATTTTGGGCATCGCTAAGCCGGCGGTAATGCAAAGATTTTCAACGATCCGATACAATTCCGGATTTTCTTCAAATTTTACCGGCTGCGCTCTGTTCAAGGCCAAAACGATTTTATCCGAATACCAGAAACTGATAAGATTCATCGCCAAACTGAAAATCACGGCAGCATATAAAATTTGCGGCGATTGATAGTAATAACTCAAAAACCAGCCCAAAGCCACGATAATCACCAGAAACAAAGCCATCAAAAACCAGGTTTTTCTGATGTTTTTGTCTTTCTGAGTATAAAGAGTCATTGAAAATTAAAATTTTACTTTTACCGGTTCCCTTTCGGCTGCTTCTTTAATCTCGAAAAATTCCGCTTTTTGGAATTTGAAAATATTGGCAACAATATTGGAGGGAAAACTTTCCACCTTCGTATTCAATTCCAAAACATTGCTGTTATAAAATCGGCGGCTCGCCTGAATTTTGTTTTCGGTATCGGCTAATTCCCTTTGTAAATCCAAGAAATTGGCATTAGCCTTTAAATCCGGATAATTCTCCGCCACCGCGAACAGCGTTTTTAAGGTATTGGACAAGGCGTCTTCGGCTTTGGCTTTTTCGTTAAAACCCTTGGCGGAAATCGCCTGCGCCCGCGCCTGCGTCACTTTTTCAAAAACCCCTTTTTCGTGGCTGGCGTAGCCCTTAACAGTTTCCACTAAATTCGGAATCAAATCATAGCGCCTTTTCAATTGCACCTCAATATCCGACCACGCTTCTTTAACGCGATTACGCAATCTAATCAGAGCGTTATAAATCGCAATCGGCCAAATAGCGATGACCAAAGCGATTATTAATAAAATCCAACCGAATAGCATATTAATGAAAAATAATTAACGCGACTTTTTAATATCTTATCAATTTATCTTTTAATCGTCAACAAAGGCGAGATTATTTTCTGTTTCTCCTTCTCCATTCTTTGATTTTTTTGTGGTCGCCGGAAAGTAAAACTTTTGGCACAAGCCATTTTTTCTTTTGGTTTTTCGGCTCCGGATAAAAAACCGCCGGCCGGCTATAAACGGGGCAACTGATTAATTCGCCTTTGAACTCTTTCTGCCATCTTTTGGTCTCGATTGATTCTTCTTTGCCCAAAACACCGGGAATCAAACGACTAACCGCATCAACCAAAATCATCGCCGGAATCTCGCCGCCGGTCAAAACATAATCGCCGATGGAAATTTCCTCGTCGGCGATATATTTCACCGTTCGTTCGTCTATGCCCTCGTAATGGCCGCAAATCATAATCAAATTCTGATATTTCGCCAGTCGCTCGGCTGTTTTCTGCTCGAATTTTTTGCCTTTGACGGAAAATAAAATGATTCTCGCTTTTTTACCTTTAATTTTATTTTGAATCGCTTTAACGGCTTTAAAAATCGGCTCGATTTTCATCACCATTCCCGGGCCGCCGCCAAAAGGCCGTTCATCAACGGTTTTGTGCTTGTCCGTAGTAAAATCCCTCGGATTAATAAAATTGATTTTAATCAGTCCCTTTTCTTGGGCTTTTTTCAGAAGCGAAGAATTGAAATAAGAATCGAATGCCTCGGGAAAAATGGTAATAATGTTAAATCTTATCATAGTGAGCGAAAAATTAAACCCCTCGCTTTGGAAATTGAGGGGTTTAATTTCTAATGACTAAAATTAAATTTAGATTCTCAGGTCTTCGACAACCTGGTCAACCGAAGAAGCCAAACTGCCTCTGGTCGAACCTTCCGGCTCAATAATCTTGAGATTGACGCGAGCGTTATGACGCAAACCAACCAATCTCACTAAAGAGCGGATGGAGCGAGCAGTCGAACCCTCTCGGCCGATGATGCGGCCCATATCTTTGGGATTAACCTTCAAAGTCAGGAGGACGCCCATTTCATCAACGGCGCGAGCCACCTTCACCTCATCAGGATAATCCACGAGAGCTTTGATAAGAAATTCTAAGAATTCTTGATCTGGAGTTTCTTTCGCCATAGTAGCAACAAAACATCTTTTCAGTAGTGCGACCTTTCACGGAAAAAGACCTGTCTTCACTACCGCAGTCTATTATAAACAGCCTTTTTAAAAAGTCAATCTGATGAATTTTGTTATTTTTAAAACAGAAAAGAGAGCCTCGGAGCTCTCTTTTTTTAAATATTGCCGGATTTTTTAATTGAAACTGGAGGGAATGATTTGACCAACTCGCGAGATGCCTTCCATGACTTCGTTGACTGCCATTTCAGCACTAAGCTGAGTAGCTGAAGAAAAAATATAAGCCAGGAACATGATTTTTTCCTCGTCAGTTTTTAACTGATTGAGGTAATAGAAGAAAAAACTTCCCAAATCGCTTAAGTGTTTAAGCCGGCCCTCAAAAGAAAACGTCTCCTTGCTAACTCGATTAACCTTGTGGAAAATATTCCCCTCTTTCATTTTCTGGAAGAGTTCTCTGTATTCGGCTTCCGACAACCGCCGGACTTTGTCCCACGGCAAAATCGGCACGAAATCGCTGAACAGAATCGAGGCAGCGGTAAAAACCTGCTCATCGTATTCTTTTTTCTCTGTGACCAATTGCCAAGAAAGTTTGGCTTGCTCGAAAGAAGACGTCAATTCGCCGATTTCTTGGACTTTGCGAGTCAGGGCGACGCCGTGCTTTTTAATCAATTCGTTCCATTGTTCCCGGGGGATTTGTCGGCCGATTTGCTTGTTTTCTTTTTTGGGCCTTCGGTGATAGTTCTCCAGATTAAAAAGCCAGACTTCTTCCTGATTTTCTTGGGGTTCAACCTGAAAAATCACCTTTAAAACCGCGTCAGCCGCTTCGGCGCTGGTCTGATAATAAATGTTAAAAACTGAATTAAGTTTTTCAATCGCCTCTTTTTTGGTCAATTTAAACCTCCTTCAAAAAATTTTCAATGATACTAACCGGAATCTTAATGGAAAAGAAGGGTTTTGTCAAGTGGGAATTATTTTTGGCTGAAAACGCAGCCGCAGTATTTTTGGTGATAAAAGCCGTGTTTTTTGGCCAATTCTCTCGTTTTTTGCCACATTTCTTTTTTATCCTCTTCCAAATCAGAAGAAGCCAAAAATTTCAGATTAAATTCAGCGACGATTTTTTGACCCAAGTCATCAATAATTTTTTCGTTTTTATACGGGCTGACAGCCAAAGTCGTGCTAAAATATTCAAATCCTCTTTCCCGAGCCAATTCCGCGGTTTTTTTTAAACGCATTTCAAAACAAATCGGGCAGCGCCGGTCTCCTTCCGGCTCATCTTCAAAACCTTTAATTTTCTCAAACCATTTGTTCGGCTCATACCCGCCTTCT
>Ga0315296_10001484_pt1 | contig 20555 bp, 22 predicted proteins | sample YL17G14_18_MG_FD_203921 | JGI IMG/M metagenome (GOLD analysis project Ga0315296, IMG submission 203921) | Sediment microbial communities from Yellowstone Lake, YNP, Wyoming, USA - YL17G14_18 | ecosystem: Environmental > Aquatic > Freshwater > Lake > Sediment | place: USA: Wyoming | collected...
TCTTGGGTCACAAAAATATTGGAACAACTCAAATTTACGCCCATCTCACCTCAAGAAAACTTCGGGAAACTCATCGAAAATTTCATAGTTTAAGAGAATAAAAAAAGAGGCACGAAAGTGCCTATGTGATGAATAATTGATTTTGTTAATGTGCTATATTTTTATCTCAAAAGTGAGATGCGAGGGAGGATTAACTTTAGTGGCCCAACCTCCTTATTACTGTTCCCGGTGATTGGGCATGGGTTATCGAATAATTGGAACAGCTCCAGAGGTTCAGCACCCTAAAGACTTAACCCTCCCTATTTTCATTATTATTCAAGATAAAATTCTTGTCAAGATAAAAATGTGTAGCATTTTATCTTCTTTTATTACAAAACTTATTTAAGAATTTGTCAAATAAAGGGGGCTAATGTTTTTTGTCTTAAATGTCGCACAATATCAATTAGAAAAACGAACTGGGATTTGTAATTCGTCGGCGTTTTCGGGAAGTCCGGAAGGATTGTCTTTTTCCAAGATTAATACTCCCCTATTCGTCTCCGGTTTTTCGAATTCTAAGGTTACCTCAAACGGCACGAAATCTTCGGTCATCCAGTCCGATTTGGATTGGGCAATAGCTATTCCTAATTCTTTTCCATTTTCATCTATTAATTTAATCGGAAAAGATGCCTCGAAAAACCAGTATCCCCTCGCCTCCCCCGTTATCTCAAGGGGGCTTTTTATTGCTTCATTTGGCTGAGGTTTACTTACTCGGATAAGATTTTGTTTTTCCAAGGCATTGCCTATATTTTCAGTAAAAGTCCCGTTGGGCGTCTTACATTGACGAGGATAAGTTTCTAAAATTGGGTAACCTAGATCAAGACATTCTTCAAAATTAGTAACAGAAAGAGGTTTTTCAATAAATATATTTTCCCAAACAATTACCACGGTGCTCAAAACAATGATTATTAATATTGCTAGAGAAATTACTTTTTTCATAATCAGTTAACAGAGACCCGCTCTCTGTATTTTTAATATTCAATTATTTTATTTCGAATTAAAAAATCTTTTACGGTTTCAAATATCTTTTGATGACCTTCTGAATTTGGGTGAGCGCCATCTTCTAATAAACTTTTATAATCCCTTTTAACCCATTCTTCAAAAATTTCAATAAATGGGATTTTATTTTTACTGCAAGTTGATTTAATAATTTCATTATACTCTTTCACGTATTCGTTCCTATAAGATTTTTCTGGAGCCCAAGGTATGGGGTTCACTCTTTCATCCTCAACTGGAGTGAGTCCAAGAAAAACAATCTTTGAAGAAAGTTTTTTAGCGATATTTATTAATTTTTGTATATTTTCTTTAAACTTTTCTGGAGAAGTTCTTAAATTATTTTGGCTAATAACAAATTGAGAATCATTTATTCCAATTTGAAAAATAATAATTCCATTTTCTTCTTTTAATCTTTGTTTTGTTTCAAATTCAAATCTTTCTAACAAGTCTACTGTTGTATCTCCAGAAACTCCAAGATTATAAGTTGAATAATCAAAATCGGGGTCGGTTAAATGTTTTTCATCCAAAAACTTTCTTAATTTTTGGACCCAACCTCCTTCTCTACTTCTATCCCAGGCTCCGTAAACTATACTATCTCCAAAAACTAAAATTCTCGCCATATTGTTATATTTTATCACTTCGACAAGCTCAGTGTAAACAAAAAATCGCCGAAATGGCGATAAAACTGCTCAGCGATGATTTTTATTTATTGAATTATTTTAAACTGCCTCTTCAAATTATAAATGCGATTAGATGACTCAATAATTCGTTCTTCAGAAATCTTTCCATTTTTTACTGCTTGATAAATAATCTCTTGAACCTTATAAGGTAATTCTTCGTCAAATCCTAATGGGCTATTATTAGAAAATAAAATAACATCGCATCCTGAATTAATTGCTTTTATTACTGCCTCTTTAATACCGTAATACTTAGCGATTGCCTCCATTTGCATATCATCTGAAATAATAATACCTTTAAAACCTATTTCTTTTCTCAAAATATCTCTCAAAAAGATACCTGAAAGAGTCGCCGGATAATTTTCATCTATTTTTCTATTAAAAATATGGGCTGTCATTACTACATTAAGTAAACCTTTTTCTTGAAGCATTTTGTAAGGAATGATTTCTTCTTCGTTATATGTCTCTGTTACATCAACCATTCCTAAGTGGCTGTTTCCTAAAGAGCTGCCGTGGCCGGGGAAATGTTTTGCTACGGAAATGACGTTATTTTGATTATGGGCTTCTATAAAGGCCTGAGCATGTAGAGCAACTTCTTGGGGATCTGAAGAAAAAGAACGGCCAAGAGCACCGATAATAGGATTATTAGGGTTTATATTGACATCAACCACCGGAGCTAAATTCATATTAAATCCCAGGTTTTTAAGTTCTTGAGATAACTTTAAGGTCTCCTTTTTTGTAATTTCGTAATCCTCTATTTCCCCTAATTCTTTTGGAGAAAGAAAGTCAGAAAATCCATATTCTGGCTTCAGACGATTTATCTTCCCTCCTTCTGCATCCACTGCTACAAACAAAGAGGTGAATGAATAACCTTGGAGGTCAGAAATAAGTTTTTTCGTTTGCTCAGGATTCAAAATATTTCTCGGAAAGCTTTTTGAAGGAATATCAAAATCAAATAAAATTACTCCTCCTATTTTTATATCCTTGATTGTTTTTACAATATAAGAATCTTTTGATATTTCAGTTCCCCGAAATCCTACCATTATCATTTGACCTATTCTTTCTTTTAACTCTTTTTCTTTGTCAAGAGCCTCTTCATTTTCTTTTGGTTCTTGAGAAAATTCATAAATTTGAATCCTCTTATATATAAAAACGGCTGAAAGAATAAAAATGATTAAGATTATTAAAAATATTATTTTAATATTGTTTTTATATCCAAACATAACTTTTATTTACCCGGTAGTAGAGAATCTCACTACTGGGTTTAATTGATTTTCTCATTATATCAAAACTATTCAAAACTCGACATTGAACCATTGAACCTATGAATTCTATCAAAAAATCGCCTTTTTGCCCACCTAAACCCCGCCCATAATTTATGGGCGGGGCTGGGAGGGCTTGGCGATTTTAGTTTCGTATGGTTTCAGGTCTAGAATCTGTCTTTCAGGCATATAAAAGCAAAAACTGCCTGATTACAGACAGTCCTTGCATTATTATTCTCCTTTTTCTAGCTCACAAATAATTGCGGGCTCGAAAAAAGAAAAAAAGGGGAGAGGAAAGCCTTTATGTTTTTTATATGTTAGGCAGCGATAGATTTACTTCGCGAGTAAAACGTCCAACAGCATCTGTCTCTATAATCTTTGCATATCCACACTTTGGGCAGACAAAAATCTCTACCCATCCTCCCGGCGATATTACTGTAAATCCTAAAGTTCCCTCGAACTTTTCCATACGCTGCCCGCAATGATGCCTCCAAAAAGATTTCCCCCTGCTTCGGATATTATAGAAACGACCTTCTGTTTTTAGTTCACCTATAATTATTTTTTTTAAGGCCTCAGCATCTGACATTTTTCCACCTCCAGACAAGAAACCACTTTTGATTTCCTCTCCGGAGGTGAAATTCTCCTTCCCCTTATAAATTTTATCAAAGAGCTATCTTATTCTTACCCTCCTATTATAGCAAATACATATAATTTGTCAAGTGCCACTACCGGTTTTGGGTGTGGCACTACTCCTTCACATATTGTTTAGGTGGAGGGAGTCAAGCCCTCAATATAAAAAATCCAGGCAAAGAATAAAAAATCATCGCCCGGAGTTCTTTATAAATTAAATTTTATTCTCTTTGGCGACGGACTAAAGTGTAATTTCCGTCTTGGCGATTATAAATTAGGGTCCAATCTCGGTCTTGGTCATCCTCAAATTCGGCGCTACCATCGAAGCGCGCGGCATCGAAAATTGTCTTGGCTTCTTTTTGCTGTAAATCATCCCGAAGATACCTAACCCCATCTCTTAATTCTTCTTCAAATATCAGCCAGTAGCCATGAATTTGTTCTTTTTTAATTGCCATACCCCGTACCACAACTTTTAGTTATTCCATTCCCCGTACCACAACTTTATTTGTGGTACGGGGCATTGGGTTGTAGTATGATTTTAGTCTTTTGGTAATAAATCTTCGACCCTTAGTTTGTTTAAAAAATCTTTCTCTTCTTTTAGCATCTTCTTCGATTAAACATACTTCACAATAAATTAGTTTAAATGGCAATCTTGGTTTTGTTGAGAAAGATTTACCTTCATTGTGTTCTTTCAATCTCTTCCTTAAATCAGTGGTATAGCCCACGTACCTTTTATGATCCCTCAGGCTTTCCAAAACATAAGTGTAATAGAATTTTCCCAGTACCACACCTTTCTTCTTGCCACAACTTTCGCAGTACACAACTTTGGTTTGGTGTGGTACTGGGGTGGTACGGGGCATATTATTTTATACCAAGGTTATTTAATAAACTGGCGAATAGTTGAACAAATTTTTCTATTAAGGTTTCTTCTGACGCTTTGAAAGTAAACAAAAAGGAAATTAATAAAAGAAAAATAAAGAAGAAAATAAAAAACTTCATTCCTTGACGCTCGGCGCCAGTTAAATATTCAATCAAGGTGACGAAGAAAAGTATCGCAAATACAATGGATAAAGTCAAATAGAAGATGCTCATTTTAAAATCAGGTCTTCAAATACTGCTTAACTTTTTTGCCGCCAAACCTTCTTTCTCTTTGGGCAAAATCTGCGAGAGCTTTGTCTAAATCTTTTTCTGAAAAATCTGGCCAAAGTTTATCAGAAAAATAAAGCTCAGCATAGGCTGATTGCCACAACAAAAAATTGGAAAACCTTCTTTCTCCACCAGCCCGAATAACCAAGTCGGGGTCAGGAAGACCAGCGGTTGTTAGGTATTTGTTAATTAAATTTTCAGTAATTTTTTCAGGCTTAGTTTTCTTTTTTATAATTTTTTGAACTGCCTGCGAAATATCCCATCTGCCACCATAACTTACTGCCAAATTTAGATGGAATTTTTTATTGTTTTTAGTCAAATTTTCAATTCTTTTGATAACTTTTTGCAAAGATTTAGGTAATTTCTCTTTTTGGCCAATAATCTTTATTCTCACTCCTTCTTTACGAAGTTTACCCAAAAGTCCTTGATCAGATAATCCTTCCTCGAATAATTTCATCAAGAAATTAATTTCTTCTTTGGATCGCTTCCAATTTTCACTTGAAAAACCAAAAACAGTTAAGACTTTAATCCCTCTTTTTCGACAATGAAGAAGAATTCTTTCGAAATTTTGACGGCCGACTAAATGACCTTGAAGAGCGGGCAATCCCCTTCTCAAAGCCCAACGCCGATTACCGTCTGGAAACAAAACAATATGCTTGGGAATCTTCATATCACTCGCTAATTTGCACGAATTTATCACTAATTTCACGAATGATATTAGTGAGATTTGTATCCAAATTCGTGAACATTCGCGAATTATTATATTCGATAATAATGGGCTCTTTTTCTTGTTCTTTAGCCAAAATATAACCTATGGCAAAAGAAAGTAAAGAAATTAAAATGACGCCAATTAGCAATATTATATCATTTTGGTGACCAATAATCCATTGTTTAATTTGCTCAAATGTTGACTTCATAAAGTAGAAGAGTTATAATAGACAACGAACAGCGAACAAAGAACAATTAATAAAAATTGATATTGTTCGTTGTTTAATTGCTCGCTGTTCTATTAATTTATGGCAAAAACTAAAGCAACAGGTGTAACAAGGTTGGGTAGGGATTCTCTGCCAAAGTATTTAGGGATTAAAATTTTTGATGGAGGGAAAGTCAAACCCGGGATGATTATTGTCAAACAAAGAGGAACAAAATTGCTACCTGGGAAAAATGTCCGCCGAGGTGGAGACGACACCCTTTATGCTGTCAAAGAGGGTGCTGTTTACTTTGAAACAAAAAAGAGAATCAGATTTGATGGCTCACGCCGAATTGCTAAAGTTGTTAATGTGAAACCTTAATACAGGAATGGATAAATTCTCGAAATAATGGGTGGGGATTCAATGGTCTGGATTTAAATTCGGGATGAAATTGAGTTGCCACAAAGAAGGGATGAACTTCTTTGGGTAGTTCAATGATTTCGACTAAATCTCTTTCGGGATTAATTCCCGAAATTTTTAATCCTTTTTTTTCGAAAATTTTTCTAAATTTATTATTTAATTCGTAGCGGTGGCGATGTCTTTCCCTAATATATTTATTTCCGTAAGCCCGGAAACTTATCGTATTATCTTTTAATTGACATCGGTACTCCCCTAACCTCATTGTTCCGCCGTATTTTTTCTCTTTCAAAAGAGCTTTTTGCTCTGGCATCACATCGATAACAGGATACTTAGTGCTTTTTGAAAATTCAGTTGAGTCAGCTGTTTTTAAACCGCAAACATTCCTGGCAAATTCCACTACTGCTAATTGCATTCCTAAACAAAGCCCCAAATAAGGGATTTTTTGTTTTCGACAAAACTCAATGGCTTTAATTTTTCCTTCGATTCCCCTACTCCCAAAACCACCAGGGACAACGATGCCGTTAAAATTTTTCAATTCTTTTAGGCTTTGAGGGTTCTCTTCATATTTTTCCGCTGATAACCAATAAATTTCAGGTTTTCTTTTGTGAGAAAAACTGGCATGTTTTATGGCTTCGAGAACTGAAATATAAGAATCCATCAAAGTAAATTCGCCAGTTTCAAAATACTTACCAACCATTCCAATTTTAACTGGTTTTTTAGCTGTTTTTATAATCCCAACCAATTCTTTCCAGTTTTTCAAATTACTTTTTCTTGGTCTAAAACCAAACTTTTTCAAAATTTTATTACCTAAATCTTCGTTTTCAAAATTAATTGGAATATCATAAATTGATTCAACATCAGGAGCCGAGATTATATTTTCTTTTAAAACATTACAGAAAATCGATATTTTTCTTTTCCTTGGCTCATCCAGAGGGACCCGAGCCCTGCCTAAAATTATATCTGGCTGAATTCCTGCTTCGTTTAAAAGCCGAACGGCGCTCTGGGTTGGTTTTGTCTTCATTTCGCCAATCATTTCTGGAATCGGTAAATAAGAAACCAAAATAAAAATCACATCTTTTGGATGTTGAAGCCGCATCATTCTGGCTGCTTCCAAAAACAGCATATTTTGATACTCCCCTACTGTTCCGCCAATTTCAATTAAAACAAAATTGGCTTTGTTTTTTTTCGCCGCTATTTTAATCCGAGAAATTACCTCGTTGGGAATATCGGGAACAACTTCCACACAGCGACCACCGTATTCCAAATTTCTTTCTCGCGAAATGACTGCTTGATAAACTCTACCTGTCGTAAGATAATTTTCCGTGGTTGAATCTTCATCTAAAAATCTTTCATAGTTTCCCATATCCTGATCACATTCTACTCCGTCTTTGGTAACAAAAACTTCCCCATGTTCAACGGGGTTCATTGTTCCGGCATCGACATTTATATAGGGGTCGATTTTAATTGCGGTGACTCTAAATCCTTTGCTTTTTAAAATCCTTCCGATAGCTGCTGTTGCCACTCCTTTGCCGATGCCAGACATTACTCCACCAGCCACAAAGATATAGCGTGCCATAGGCACTTCTCGATACTAATATACTAATTGATACTAATTATACGAATAAAAAATATTAGTATCATTCGTATGCATTCGTATATTAGTATCGCGATTATTTCTCTTCCGTTATTATTACTCTAATTTCTGCTTCTAAATTATGTTCAAAATGAATTTTCACTGGGAATTCCCCCAATTCCTTAAAGGGTTCTGTCAAATCAATTTGAGTTTTTTTAATTTCGAAACCTAATGTTTTTAGTTTCTCAGAAATTTTTTGAGTGGTAATTGATTCAAAAAGCTCGCCTTTTTCTCCAACTTTAACTTGAAATACCACTTCCAAACCATCAACTTTGGCAACAAAATCTTGAATTTTTTTTAATTCTTCTTCGGATTTTTTAGCTTCAATTTCTTTTTGAAGTTCAAGCCACTTCAATGCAATTTTTGTTGCTGGTTTAGCCAATCCTTTGGGAATTAAAAAATTCCTGGCATAACCTGGCTTTACTTTTTTAATTTCGTATTTCTTTCCAAGATTTTCAACGTCTTGTAAAAGCATTACCCGCATAGCTTTTTAAAATCGTTATAGTATTTTTTACTACAAATTTTTGATTATTTCAATAGCTTTGTCTAATTGAGGATCTTTACCTTCTTCATAATCTTTTTCGGTCATCTCAACTTTAATATCAGGTTCTAAACCTTTGTCAGTAATTAACTGACCTTTGGGCGTTAACCAATTAGCGATTGTTATTTTTAAACTTGAACCACCTCTTAATTCTTCTAATTCCTGAATCGATCCCTTGCCAAAAGATTTTTCACCAATTAATAAAGCGTTTCGATTATCTCTTAAAGCTCCAGCTAAAATTTCCGAGGCAGAAGCCGATCCTTGATTAATCAAAACAACAATTGGATAATCCAAAAATTTTTCGTTGCCATCGGCTTTGTATTCATTTTTTTCTTTGCCAGGACCAAAATCTTCAATGACCACAATATCACCATCTTTTAAAAACCAACCCGAAACTTCCTGAGCAACTTCTAAATAACCACCAGGATTATTTCTTAAGTCCAAAATTATTTTTTTAGCTGGAGAATTCAAAATTTCAATTGATGCTTGTCTAAAATCATCGGCTGTCCGATCAAAAAATTGATAGAGTTTTAAATAGGCAATATCTCCTTCTTTTAACTCCCATTTTAAGGAAGGTACTTTAATTACTGCTCGAGTGATTTTGAATTCTTTGGGTTCTTCCCAACCTTCTCTCAAAATAGTTAAAGTAATTTCAGTTCCTTTTGGTCCCCGAATTAATTTAACAGCTTCTTCAAGTGTTAAATCAGTTGCTTCCTTATCACCAATTTTTAAAATCTTATCACCGGCCCGAAGTCCAGCTTTCTCAGCCGGGGTACCCTCGAGCGGGGCGATAACTACGAGCTCTTCTTTCTTTTTATCAATTTCAATCCCAATTCCTTCAAAAGTTCCTTGGGCTTCTTCGAAAAATTCTTTTGTTTCTTGAGGATTGAAAAAAACTGTATAGGGATCACCGGCAGATTTAACCATTCCCGAAATTGCTCCCTCGATCATCTTTTGGGTATCAAATCTTTGGGGTTCAAAAAATTTCTTTTTTAAAACATTCCAGGTTTCCCAGAAGAGAGAAAAATCAACATCTTCTGGTTTGCAAACTGGGCAAATTACTCGAGATTGACCAAAATAAAAACCGAAACCAAATACTATCGGGATTAAAATTACTCCAAAAAAGATAAAAATTATTTTTTTTCGCTTAGAAATAGCCATTAATATTTTATGCCCTTTGGGATAATTGTTCGTTCGCTCACAATTATAGCAAAATTTTAGTAAAAAATCTACTAACTATTAAAATGAAAAGTCACCTAAAATGGTGATTTTTGATTTTATCCCAGTTCTTTTTCTATATCTTTGATTTCTTTTCCTATAAGTTTTTCAGAGTTTTTTAGAGCTTTCTTGAAGCCATCAAGTATCTCCTTTTCTCTTTCGCTTAAACTGGGCTTACCATCTAATTTCATCACCTGTTCCCTTATCTCTTTTCTTAAAGTTTTAAAGGCCTGGTATAAAGCTTGCTCAACTTCTCTCGTTTCTTTTTCCAATTTCCTTCTTGTTTGTCTTACTTTTTTAAAAATCCAGAGGATTTCAAAAATTACAAAGGCACCTAAAACTAAAATAATAATAGCGAGGGAGAGATAATCGATAATTATTCCTCCGATTCTAATAAAGGCTTGGGGGGCAATAGAAATAACAACTTTTTCTGAAGGATTACTTTTTGCTCCTTTTAAATTTATAGCTTCTGCAAAGATTGTATACACTCCGTTTTCCAAAATCCTATCATGAATATAAAACCAGTTACCGTCTTTGTCGCTTTGGATTTTGCCTGTTTCTATTTTACCTTCTTTTTGGATATAAAGATTTACCGTAACTTTTGGTAATGAAATTCCTTTAATTAAAAGAGGAGAACCAGAAATTAATTCTTTGGGATATTCGGTTATCATCGGAGATTCAAGAAGAGTGGTATCTATCTGAAATTTAAAATGAGAAATCTTTCCCCAACCGAATTTATTTTGTAACTGGCAATGAAAATACCAAACGCCATCAGCTAAATCTTCTAGTTGTTTCTCTGATATCGGCTCTGAATAAAATATGGTGGGGGTGTCAACGGGTTTGGAGCTAACTAACAATTTCACTCCTGTAACATCTTCGGAAACCTCCCAGGTAAATTTTGGGTCATTGTTTGAATACCATTTTTCTGAATCTGGATGGGTGGGGGAAGAGATAATTGGAACCGGCGGTGCATTTTCAGGAGGAATATATTCTTCGCCCGACGAAGGGATTGTTTTCGGATTAATGACATAACTTCCAGAACTTATGGTAGTTAGAATATTTGTTCCTTTATAATCAGCGGCTAATACCGAACCGGTAGAAAAATTTACATTACAAGTGCCAATAGTTTTGGCTAGAAAACTAATAGTGATAATAGTTCCTGAACTCCCGGTAAAGTTTTTCGGTGTTCCTCCTCCAAAGCTAATGGTTCCGGCAGAGTTAGAAAAAATTGGCTCAGTAGTCCATAAAGTAAGGATTGAACCGCTTTTGGAAATACTAACTACATTAAGCTCATTTGGATTAAATATCAGAGTTCCTTCACTCGCATTAATGGCCACTCCTCCGCTATCTACTTTGACTACAATAGAGAAAGTATCCCCAACTCTATAAACTTCAGTTGAGGGAGATAAATATAAAGAAGCACTGGCAGCGTCTGTTTCACTCACTAAAATGCCGAATGCAAAAATCAAAATGCAAAATGATAATATAAAATGCGAAATTATATTTAATCTTTGGCGTCTCATTTTAATATTTATATTTAATTTTTGATTTTTTGTAAAGCCAATGCCAGATTCCTATTCCAATCAAAATTAAAATGAATATCCAATAAGGATAAAGGAATGGTTTTTTAGATATAGGTGGTGCATACTCAGCAATTCTTTCATTTTTGGCTTTATCAACTGCCCTCACTAATATTTTACTCTTCAAACTCTGGTCCTCTAATAAATAAGGACTGCTAACTTTTTTCCAATCTCTTTTTCCTTCCCTGATTTCATAATAATCAATTCCGGTCTGTTTGTCAGTAGTAGAAAAAATAATAAAATATTTGCCTTCAAAAATTAAGGAGTCCTGATGAATTTCTATTTCAAATGGTTCAGGAGGAATATTGTCTTTTTCAAGTTCTTTTTGCCATTCATCTTTAGGGATTTCTGATTTCTCAGATAAAATTTTAAATTCTGCTCCTTGGGTAGTAAGTTTGGCTTTTGTTCCTAACATGTCGTTCAAAAGCACCTGAGAACTCTCTAAAAATTTTACCTTGGCTATGTTTTCTCCAACTTCTCTTACCGTTATCTCGGGAATTCTAAATATTATTTTCCCTAATAAATTACTTGGTCCAGGATCCCCTGGAATTTTACCACAGTAACCCCCGGGAATTCCCCCAATAAAAGAAATTAATCCTAAACTTTGATCAATGGTTGGTGGTTTTATCCAAATGGTTAAGATTGACTCTCCTTGACTAAAATTAATTGCATCTAAAATATCCTGGGAAAAACTTAAATTAGCTTCTACAATATTAATACACTCTTGAGTATCGATTTTTATTTCAGTTAAAAAGGTATCGCCTGGCTGATAATCTCCATTGGATGGCTCAAGATATAGAACTACTGCTTGACAAAAATTAAAACCTAAAAACAAGAAAATAAAAACTACGAATAAAAAATAGAGGACTTTAATTTTAAATTGTATTTTTAAATTTTGCATTTTGCATTTTTAATTTCACGAATGGTTTATCCTGTCCAGCAACTTAAAAGAATACTAAAATCAGCCAAATCTACGATTCCATTTTGGTTTAGATCATATTGGGGATTAGGTTTCTTCCACCAGGAAAGAAGAATACTAAAGTCAACTAAATTTATTCTGTCATCTCCGTTAAAATCAACTCGAGAATAAATCTCTTCAAAAGGAACCGCTTTTTCTCCAACATAAAAAGTCAACACTTTTCCAAAGCCGCTTGTTTCTTCAGCATTGAACTGAAAGCGAGCCTTGGTAATGTGAGCTCCTTCATCTAAGGGCTCGGTATTAAAAGGTAAAAGCCAAGCCCCAATTTCATCACTTGTAGTAGTGGTAACAATCTCGGAAGATGAGACATGAACATTTACTTCGACTTCTGGCACGGTTTGGCCAAAAATATTTAAAACTTCACCTTTAGGAAGTGAAGTTTTATCTATATCAATAGTCGGCGGTAAAAAAATACCACTAACTGTAGTAATAACATTGGAAATAACCCGGAAAGTCAAAGTATAGGTAATGGATTTTATTCCATCTTTATCTTCAACCCAAATAGCAAAAGTACAAATACCAGGAGTAATTCCGGTAATTTCTTTCTTAAAATTAGCTTTGGAATCAGCTTTGGTAGTAGTTGTTTCTTTCCCATCTTTTAAAATATGAACTTCGGAGCCGGGGTAGGCTTTTCCTTCAATAATAACCTTAGTTTCAATAGGTGGTGGAATATAAACTCCTCCGCCGCCACCCGGGGGAGGTGGAGGTGATGGCACCTCGGCTGAGATATTAACTGTTCCTTCTAAAGCTTGGGTATAATAAAAACCGAGGGTAAATCCTCCCAAAATAAATATAACTAAGAAAGAGAGAATTTGAACATTTTTCATCATTCATTATGTTTATTCCGCACCTTTTGCCAATTATTGAAAGGCATTAACAAAAATTTTTGGTCTTTGCCTTAAATGACAGACAAAAGGTGCGGGATTTATTCTGATACCCTTTTTCCCTTTAGAGCTTTAGTTATTATCCACCGATTATATTTTTTAATGCCTATTCCGCCAACAATTAAGACCAAAATCAGAACAATTAAGATTATAATCAGCAACTGCCAAGGAATAATGAAAAATAGAAAACTCGCCTTTACCTCTTCATTTTTGGCACCGTATTGGAGACGGAGATTGGCTTTGTAGGGACCTAAATGAAATTCAGACCACTCTTTTTTAACAGTTTCTAAAAATCCCACTTTTTCTTCTTTCTCAACAGCCATTTGTGGTACTTCGCTCTTTTTTCCTTCCCAGATTACTTCGAACTTTCGAATACTATTGGGCAAAACATTGCCTTCTCTTTTATTAGCCGGAAGAGTAACTGAAGTCATACCAAAAATATTTTTTATTTTTATCTCTCCATCAGGTTTAATACGGTTAGTATCTACATTTTGAAAACGGTAAAAAAAAGTAATAGGAAGATAAGTAAAAGTTTTTTGTCTGTCAGTCGTGCTAAACTCTAAAAGTCCGCCACCTGCTTTTACTTCTCCTCCGAGAACTGTAAGCAAAACTAAAACGCCAACTTTTGCGCCAATTGTTACTTGACCCCCTTCTTGAGTTTGGGACGGACTGGTTCCCCAAAAAATTGCAGCAAAATGTCCTCCTGGATCAGCATTTTGAGGTATTTGAATACTAAAAGGAACGACTTTTCTTTCTTGTGGATCTAAAGTTATTTGAGCTGGAGCTTTAATCCAGGTAGCCAATCCTTCGGTTGCTGGGAAAAATCTAGGTGCGCCAGTTTCTCCGGCAGCTTCAAAAGCTTCAAATGAAGAATAAAAGGTTTTCGCCTCTTTTTCCTCATTAAATAACTCTAATTCGCCATTAATTGTCTGACCACGCTCACCAGATATTTCCCATCTCGGAGGAGAAACAGTCAAAGCACCTACTTTGCCAGGCAGGATAAAAAAGATCGCCAATATAAAACATGCGATAACTAAAATCCTCATAACAAAAATTAAAAATTATTCTCAATTCTATCTTAGAAGTTTCCAGTAGCAACGTAAGTTAGTGTTGCAGTATAACTGCCAGCCTCAGTGTTTGAGGCAATGTTAGCAAGATATCTTACGGAATAAGTTGTATCAGCTGATACGCCGGTGGCTGAAGCAACCTCATCAGGAAACGCAGCTGTATCAAGCGCGAATCCTGCCGCGGCATAGGGCGCGCTTACTGTCCCAGTACCTCCGGTAGCGGTCATTCGCAAGCCAAACTGTTCACTGCCCGGAGATGAAGCGGTGTTAGTGGTGCCAATTGCGTTAATCGTAAAAGAGCTGTAAGTCAGGGTGTTACCGTTTACGGTTATGGTGTAGCCACTTCCAGAATTGGTTCCAGCAACAAGGGTATGAGCTTCCACCTCGGTAGCAGAACCAGTCCCAGCAGCATTTGCATAGCGGGCAGCCGATGAAGAAAGGGTGCCAAAACCAATCGAGTTAGTAGAAATACTGAAACTCAGCGCCTGGCTAACAGTAGCACTAACTGATACCTGATCATTGGTGATAATAGCCACAGTAATATTGCCGGTGTCGCCAAAGGTACCTGAAATGGCTATCGTATATGGACTGGCATCAGTGGAAGGATTGATTGAATTGGTGCTGTCATACGTAATGATGATCTTATCACTGGCCGCCACTACCGCCGTGCCAATTCCGTCTGTCGGCGCGGTCAGGGTAAGAATACGGTTCTGCGTGCCGGAAAAAACCGCTCCCCACGCGGTGGCGCTGGGAGTTGCGGCAAGCGTTTCCGTGCTTTCTAAGCCAGTTGAGGCGCCGTGAGTGAAAGTAACAGTGCTTATCGTTTTGCTGGTAAAGTTAAAAGGCGTAGTACCGGTGGAAGGAAAGGTTATGATGATGGTGTCGGTAGAATCGCCCGCGCCTGTTGGTGTGGTAAATTTGATCTTATGACTTGAGGCGGTTACTGCTTTTACGCTTGACATCGTATCGGACGCACTGGTAATCGCCGCGGCCTGAGCTGTCCGTACAAACGGATAAATCAACATCATAAACATCGCGATAATTAATCCTAAACTTGTAATTACACTAAATTTTTTCATAACGGTAATAATTGTATTTTACTTTAGAATCGACCTTTTTAAAAACAAAAACCAAATAGCCGATGGCCAATTGGTTAAAATAAAAATTTCTTGGAAATTTATTTCCTGTGTAAGAGAGAGAGAGAGAGAGAGAGAGAGAGAGAGAGAGAGAGAGAGAACGGAGCTGGATCAAGTTGTTTGTATTATCCTTTCTCATACTTATCAAGTCAAGTTGATTATAATATTTTTATTTTTATAAAACTATCCACAGTTTGATTTTATCACTAAAATGTGGCCGTGGCAACATAGGTCAAAGTAGCGTTGTAGTTTCCGGCTTCAGTAAGTGAAGCAGTATTAGCAATATAGCGGACAGAATAGGTTGTGGTCGTGCCATCTCCAGCGCCTGAGGCTACATCGTCGGGGAAGCTAGTGGTACAGAAGGCAAATCCTGCTGCAGCATAAGGAGCGGCTACGGTTCCTGGGCCAGCAGTTGTTGCTCGCAAACCAAACTGTTTACTTCCTGGAGATGAGCCAGTATTGGTACAACCAATAGCATTAATAGTAAAAGAACTGTAAGTCAGGGTATTACCATCTACTGTTATTATATATCCACCTGAAGCATTTGTAGAAGCAGAGAGAGTATGGGCTTCGATTTCTGTGTCGGAACCGCCTGTAGTATTGGCAAATCTTGGACTGCCGGTATTGAGGGTTCCAAAACCAATAGAATTTGCGGAAATGGAAAAAGTTAAAGTAGAAGCAGCTTGGGGAGTAAAAGTACCGATAAGCACCCCGACATCGTAGTTCCCATTCGAATCCTTCTGAAATATTTTGTAGGTATAGGCCTGGCCGTTCGTAAGCGCGACCGCACTACACCCGCCGGTGCCCGCGCCGTCAACTCCGCTCACTGGAGTTGAAACGGTCTCGCCAGTTCGAACACACACCACCGTTGCGGTTGCGCCTCCAATAATAGTATTTCCATTCACATAATCAGTCCCTTCCGCAGGTACTTCTGTTCCGGCAGAACCTCCAGTCCATCGGAGCATTACCGATCGGCTGATATCAGTGGAAGCCGAAGTGGTCCAATTGAGCGTCACCTGCGCGTTTCCCGCGCTGCCGCTTGTCGCAGTGGCATTTGCAGGTGACTCGTTGTCAACCGTCACCGTGGCGCTTCCTGTATCGCCTAATGATGTGGTATTGGTACAAGTAATAGCCGTAACCGTGCCCGTCGTAGCATAACTGGCGCCCGGAACTGGCGGCATATTGGCATGGGTTTTGGGAGTAATCCTGACTTTATAGGTAGTTTCAGTAGTGGTTACCGAGATACTACAACTGGAAAAAGTTATAGTATTGCTGGAAGGACTCGTTACAGCGGTACACTTCGCCACATTAGATGTATCTGTAATATCAACCTGATAAATATTATTATAAGCGTTGGCCGGACCAAGAGTGACCACTGCTCCCGTAACCGTGTCTGTGCCGGTATTAGTTTTAAGAGTAAAATTATCAAGATCAGTAGCAGAATCACCCGGTCCAATAGTCACATTACTTGGTTCTGATGCACCGTTGCCAAGAATGGTAGTGATCTCGGCAACTGCTAAATGAACAGCGGCGCGGTCATCAGAAGTGGCTGATGAGAAACCAACACTGCGAGCACCCTGCCCAGCAGTCGTCTCGCGAACGACCTGCACAACGCGAGCGCCATAGTCGATTCCCACGACAACCGTACTATTTGCTCCAGCTGCTGGAACTGACGCTAGTCCAGAGTTGATACCCGCAAAGCGGACACTGTTAGAACCAGGCGACCCGTCATCTACTAACTGTTCGGCTAATGTTCCGTCATTCTGAAGAAGGACAAATCCGACCGGTGTAGTATTAGTTGCTGCTGTGACAGTAATCGCTGTTGCATACATTACGTCTGCGTTATTCACTCTATTGACGACGACCGCCTGTACTCCAGTCGGAACCGAGGCACCAAGGAAAAACGTATCCGTTCTGCCAGGTTCTATTGCGGTGTCGATAGCTTGTCCGCCAGACACCTGTGTCATTGTCGTTCCGCCGTAGGTTACGGACGTGACGTCGGCGGCATTTGCGTTCGTAAACACAAACACAAGAGCACCTTTCGGAGTTCCAACCGGAGTGTGATTCCACGTAAAAGACGCCTGACTGGTTGAGCCAGTAGTCCCTGTATGTGATTCACTACCAGCGTCGTATGCTACTGCCGCGAACGCTTCCTGAATTTCCGGCGGAAACGCCGGATTTTGCCAAATCTGCGGCCAGCCAGAAAAAATCCAACCAATTATTAAAACCAAAATAAGCAAAAACCGACTTATCTTGAATATTTTACTTTTCCCCAGTTTAGCCCTTGACATAGCTTCTTGGTTTGTTATACTTTAATTAGAATCTACAGGGAAAAGCACCTCTTCAGGTTTCGTCCTTAAGCGGTGCTTTTTCATTTATCCGTTTATACTCAAGCTTTTTTCTTAAATTATCCATAAAAACAATCTTCTCTTTTGCTGCTTTTTTTAGAAGTGCCGAACAAGTTTTAACATAAGGGCTCATCACAAACAAAAGTTTGTTTTGTTCATAAAGATACTTCACCACGGAATAAAAATCGCCATCGCTTGTGACAATAATCGCCTTATCATAGTTTTTATAATCAATCATTGCCTGTAAAACTAAATCAGCATCTATATTGCCCTTAACATTTCCATCTTTGTCCGGTAAGGTGGGTTTAAATACTAAAACATAGCCTGTTTTCTGAAGCGATGAATATAAATCTTGTTGAGTTGGTACATAGCCAATGAACAAATAAGCAACAGAAACATTATATTTTTCCTTTAAGTAAATTCTAAATCTTTGAAAATCAAGTTTCCAACCCAAAGCTCTAATGCCCAAATTTAAATTATTACTATCAATATATGCGTAAACTGTTTCTTTTTTGATTTTCATATCTCATTTTCTTCGATTTATTCTAATTTTTCTAACCATTTCCGAAATTTTCTGATTTTGGGATTTTTCTTTTTTAATTCTTCCAATTGCTCGGGAGTCATGAGACGAATTTCGTTCTTGCCGACCTCAAAATATTCACGCCTATCTTTATAGCCACAGTGCTCGCATTGACTTACATACATTAAAGACGACATGGCATCGTATGTCTCCATTTATCTGTGACACTGGGGGCAGGGATGATAAGTTGTTATTCTATCACCCATATTTTTATATTTTAACAAATTTTAAGTCTTAAACCAATTAAGCGAATCAATTTTGGGTTTTCAATTAAAAATTTTAAAAGGAGTTTTTTAGCTTCTCTTTTTAGAATTTCGAAGTTTCCTGTTGATTCCTTTAAGGTTTTCGATTTAGTATGAGTTTCAAAACCAGAAAATCGACAAACAACAGTTATCGTTTTCAAAGAAAAATTGTTTTCTAAAATTTCTCGGTAAACATCTTTAATAATTTTTTCAAAAGCTTCGAAAATAATTTCTGGATCTCTGGTATCTTTTTCAAATGTGTATTCTTTGCCGATTGATTTGATAATTTCTTTTGAAGTAACAGGTGTTTCATCAATTCCTCTGGCTTTTTCATAAAAGTCTTTGCCTACTTTGCCAAACATTTCCTGAAGTTTTATCTTAGATAATCTCTTTAACTCTTTAATTTTATTTATGCCGATAACTCGCAACCTTTCAGCTGTCTTTTCGCCGATGCCTGGCAAATCTTCGATATCCAAGGGTTCTAAAAATTCTTTGACTTGATTTGGCTTTATTATCAATAAGCCATTTGGCTTCCCTTTATCTGAAGCTATTTTGGCAATGAGTTTATTTTGCCCAATGCCCGCTGTCGAAGTCAACTTTTCTTTTGCGAAAATTTCATCTTTCAATTTTTTCGCTAACTCCTTAGTTTTTTTGTACTTTTTTAAAAAACTTAGATCTAAATAGGCCTCGTCAAGGGAAACAATTTCCCAAGTTTGAGAGTATTTCTTGATAATCTTCATGATTCTTTCGGAAACTTGCTGATAAAGTTCCATATTTACGGGCAAAAATACTGCTTCAGGGCAAAGTTGATAAGCAATGGAAATGGGCATGGCTGAATGGATTCCGTATTTTCTAGCTAGATAAGAAGCACTACTTACAACTCCCCTACCCCTCCCTTCTTTAGGGTCAGCTCCAACAATTATTGGAGTTCCTTTAAACTGAGGGTTCTCCTTTTCTTCTATTGCGGGAAAAAAAGCATCCATATCGATGTGTAAAATAATTCTTTGCATATTTAAATTTTACAACAAAATTCCAAAAAAATAAGGGGAAATATTCCCCTTTAATGAGCTGAGTTTTTGGATTTTCGCTTTCTCCTGAACAAATATGATTGCTTTCTATATGACCGCCCCATCTTCTGAATATAAATTTTGTGAATAGTTTCCAAACTCAATCCTTGATTCCTCAGGCGGTGAGTTATCGCTCTCCTTATATCCGCTGGAAGGTTCGATGGCAGCAAATCAGCTGTAAAAGTTATGAATCCAGGATGACTTTCTTCGGTATACCAAACTCTTTTGAGCGCCGAACCATCAAATATTTCGTATGCGGAAACTTTTGCATGACTAGAGCCTCCACCTACTAACCAAATTTCTTTAATTTCAGGAATTCTGCGATGAATCTGAAATATCGAAGGTGCACGGATTTTGAGGATTTTTTTAGCCTCCTCCGGAGTAACATATCCTTTTTCTTTAATTACCTCCAGAAGCTTTTTTTTTCTTCCTTGCCATATCTTCTGCCATTTAGCCTTTATAGCCGTTCCTCTTTTATCACTAAGACCAAATTTCCTCAGTAAAATATATGCATAGCTTAAGCTTATTTCAAATTTCTTAGCTAACCGTTCGGCATTTAAATGTTCTTTTGTCCTTAATCTTTTGAACTCTTCATAATTCACCCGTGGAACACTACCACCCGGAAATTTATATTTTGGTGGCAGACACAATTTTCTCCGATAGCGAGATACCGCCATTCGAGAAACTCCAAGCTTTTTTCCTATTTTTCTATCGCTCAAGCCTTGATCATATAACCGTTTTAGCTCAGCCAAATCAATTTTTGTTTTTTTCAATGTACTTTCCTCCCAAAACTATTTTACCTTAACATAAAAAAATTAAGAAGTCAAACTTTTTAATTTTACATTTTAAATTTTTAATTTAACCCCCACCAAAATTTGGTGGGGGGGGTGCTTGTGCCCCCGACAGGACTCGAACCTGTAACCTCTTCCTTAAAAGGGAATTGCTCTACCGAATTGAGCTACGGGGGCGTCGCGGCACGCGACGATTGCCTTCGCGGCAATCGCGCTAACACCGCTCCTTAGAAACCCTCGGTTTCTAACGTTTTCGCCTTCGGCGAAAGCCTGTTTTCCTAGACGGGAGAACCAAAGAGTTCTCCCGACCCCTTTCTTCTGTTTTAGCCAACGACTAAGTTTGTTCTTTAAATCCTAAATATCCTCGGCCCTTCGGGGCTTTTTTTGTTAAATGCCTTCTTCTTTTAATTT
>Ga0315296_10001485_pt1 | contig 20543 bp, 12 predicted proteins | sample YL17G14_18_MG_FD_203921 | JGI IMG/M metagenome (GOLD analysis project Ga0315296, IMG submission 203921) | Sediment microbial communities from Yellowstone Lake, YNP, Wyoming, USA - YL17G14_18 | ecosystem: Environmental > Aquatic > Freshwater > Lake > Sediment | place: USA: Wyoming | collected...
TGTCGGGTGCACGATCGATGAAATCGATTTAGGGCATATGGAAAAAATAAAACAACCCAGCACCAGAGCGAAACCCCGCACCGCACCGACGGAGCGGTGCGGGGCGAAGCTCGGTGCTGGACCAGTCCCGCACCAAAATAGGATTTTTGGTGCGGGGAATCTCAAAATTATTCCTCTCGGAGGATTAGGAGAAGTTGGTCGCAATATGATGCTTCTTGAAATAGAGGGCAAGATTTTAATTTGCGATATGGGTTTCAGAATGCCGGAAGAAGATATGCCGGGAATCGACTATATTATTCCCAATATTGAATACTTGAAAAATCGAAGAAAAAATATTTTAGGAATTGTTTTCACCCACGGTCATTATGACCATGTTGGAGCTGTCCCTTATTTAATTGGAAGAATTTGGAATCCACGGTTGAAAATTTTTGCCAGTCCCCTAACCAAGGGAATAATCTTAAAAAGACAAGAAGAATTTCCCAATCTACCGAAATTAAAAATTAATGAAGTTAAAGACGGGTCAAGAATAACTAACTTAGGTTCCTTTGAGATTGAATTTTTCAGACAGAATCACAATATTCCTGATAACTTAGGATTATTTATTAAAACAGCTATCGGTAATATCCTTCACACCTCTGATTTTAAATTTGACCAAAATCCAGTGAATGATTTACCGACAGATTTTGAAAAACTAAAAGAATTAGGTAAAAGAAATATACTGCTCTTGATGTCTGATTCCACTGATGCTGAAGAAGAAGGTCATTCTTTATCTGAAAAAGAAATCTCAAAAAATTTAGAAACAATTTTTAAAGTATCTTCTGGCAGAATCATTGCTGCTACTTTTGCTTCTTTAATCAACAGAATTCAGCAGATTATCACTCTTTCTGAAAAATATAAAAGGAAAGTTTGCCTCGAGGGTTATTCAATGAAAACCAACGTTGAAATTTCAAAATTATTGGGTTATATCAAAGCAGAAAGAGGAACATTTATCCAGACAAAGGAAGCTCATAATTATCCCGATTCAAAATTAACAATTTTAGGTACCGGCGCTCAAGGAGAGGCAGAAGCGGTTTTAATGAGAATTGCTTTAAAATCGCATCACTTTATAAAAATTAAAAGAGGAGATACGGTAATTTTTTCTTCCTCGGTCATTCCTGGAAACGAAAGAACGGTCCAAGTTATGAAAGATGAAATCTTAAGGCAGGGAGCTAAGGTTTTTCATTATAAAATGATGGATATTCATGCCGGCGGTCATGCTAAAAGAGAAGAACTAAGAGAAATGATAAAAATTATCAAACCAAAATTCTTTCTGCCTCTTCACGGTCAATATTCAATGCTGGTTTCTCATGCTGAATTAGCCAAGGAAATGGGATTAGAACCAGAAAATGTGATTGTGGCTGAAAATGGTGAGATTATTAATGTAAGTAAAAATAGAATCTTTATTGAAGAGAAAAAAGTACCATCAAATTATGTTATGGTTGATGGTTTGGGTGTCGGCGATGTTGGCGAAGTGGTTTTAAGAGACAGACAGATGTTAGCCAGGGATGGAATGTTTGTTATTGTGGCTATAATTGATAAACAAACTGGCAGAGTGCGGGGTTCACCTGATATAATATCAAGAGGATTTGTTTATTTGAGAGAATCAAAAGAATTATTAAGAGACACCAGAAGAAAAGTAATAGAGATTGTCAATAAAGCTACGGGAACAGGTGGGGCAGTAAACTGGAGTTATGTTAAAGATGAAATTAGAAATAAAATTGGTCAATTCTTATTCAACAGAACCCAAAGGAGACCAATCGTCTTGCCAGTGGTAATTGAAGTGTAAAATAAAAAAATATGAAAATATTTAGCGGAATCAGACCAACTGGAGAATTACATATTGGAAATTATTTAGGGGCTATCAAGCAATGGATTGAACTCCAGGAAAAAAATGAGTGTCTTTTTTGTATTGTTGATTTACATGCCATTACCACTCCCTATCAATCAGAAGAATTACAAAAAAGAATTTCAGAAACAGCAGCTGTCTATTTGGCTTCGGGCTTGAAACCGGAAAAATCTATTCTTTTTATTCAATCTCAGGTTAAAGAACATGCTGAATTAGCTTGGTTATTGGGAACGATTACTTCTTTGGCTGATTTGAAATTGATGACCCAGTTTAAAGAAAAGTCAAAAAAACATAAAGAATATGTTAATGCCGGGTTATTGAATTACCCTCTTTTGATGGCAGCTGATATTTTGCTTTACCAGACTGATTTGGTGCCGGTCGGCAAAGACCAGCAACAGCATGTTGAATTAACCAGAGAGATTGCCAGAAAATTTAATAAGATGTTTGGAAAAGTGTTTAAAGAACCTGAAGCTCTTTTGCCTAAATTAGGGGCTAAGATTATGTCTTTGCAAAATCCAACCAAAAAAATGTCAAAAAGCGATGACCCTAAGAGTTGTATCGGACTTTTTGACACTCCAGAAGAAATCAAAAAGAAGATAATGGCGGCAGTAACTGACCGGGGTAAAGGTATCAAATACGACCTCAGAAAAAAACCAGGAATATCAAATCTTTTGACTATTTATTCTTTATTGAGCGGGAAATCAATTAAAGAATTGGAGAAAATCTTCAAGAACAAGGGCTATGCTGAATTCAAAAAATCTTTAATTAAAATTTTGATTAATTATTTGGAACCCTTTAGAAAGAAAAGAAAAGAAATTCTCAGCCGAGAAGTTTATACTAAAGAGATTTTGCGCCAGGGAGCCAGAAGAGCCCAGGCTATAGCTTCTACCACTATCGAAGAAGTCAAAAAGAAGATGGGCTTAAGCTAAAATCTTCTCTATACCAGAAATTTCTTTCTAAATTTCTGGTCGAGCCCGGCAGAGATTTCAAAAGAAATCTCTGCATAGGGCTCTATTGTTTTGACCAATCCAAATGAAGATAGGGATATTGGTCTAATTTATCTTTAACAAATTTTTTGATTTTTTCCAATCCTTCTTTGGTTTTGGCTTCGCATCTCAAGGAGATTAAGGGTTGAGTATTGGATGCTCTGATTAAAAACCAACCATCTTTAATATAACCCCGGATTCCATCAACATCTATTACTTTGTCACATTTATCTCTAAAATATTTTACTAATTCTTCAACCGTTTTAAACTTTTTATCTTCAGGGCACTCCAGCCGATATTCCGGAGTTGCCGGATAAATTGGTATTTCTCCCATCAATTGAGAAAGTGATTTACCCGATTCAGAAATAATCTTTAAGATTCTAGCTGTAGTGTACATTGGGTCATCGAAATAGTACCAATCATCAGTTATCCAATAATGACAACTCATTTCGCCACCCAAGATAGCTTTCTCTTCAAAAACCTTGTGGCTTATGGAAGTGTGGCCAGTCTTCCAAAAAATAGGTATTCCTCCCAATCTTTTTGTTTCTTCAAAAACTAATTCTGAATCTTTGACTTCAACAATGACTTTTCTGCCTGGGTTTTTAGGTAATATCTCTCGAATCAATAAAATTAAAATCATATCCCCTAACCAAATATTGCCTTCCTTATCGACAAATCCCACCCTGTCGCCGTCGCCGTCAAATAAAAGTCCGACATCGGCTTTTTCTTCTTTAACTTTTTTTGTTAATTCTTGATAATGGTCTAATTTTACCGGGTCAAGCAGTCCTCGGGGAAAGCTAGAATCAATATTTGGAGAAATTGAAATGACTTTATAGCCAAGTTTTTCTAAAAATTTAGGAACAAAAAGAGCCGGGGCAGCGTTTCCACAATCTACTATCACTCGAAGTTGTTTTTTAAGCTCAATTCTTTTTTCGATTTCTCTTAAATAATCTGGGAAAGGGTCTAATTTTCTGATTTTACCTTTGCCAGTTTTAAATTTAGCTGCCAAGACAATATCTCCCACTTTCTGAATTTCTTCCGCTTTAATAGTAGTCGTGCCGTGGCAGAGTTTAAAACCATTCCATTCTCGTGGATTGTGACTGGCAGTGACCATCGCTCCGCCATCAATTTTGTAATGCTGTCTGGAAAAATAAAGAATTGGGCTGAGAGTAATCCCAATATCAATGACATTACAACCGGTGGAAAGAAGGCCTTGAATAAAAGCTTTTTTGTACTCGGGAGAACTGGCTCTGACATCCCTTCCAACTAAAACTTCTTTAGTCCCTCTTTCTATTAAATAAGTACCGAAAGCCTTACCTATTAATTCTGCAATTTCAGGATTTAAATCCTGGTCAACTATTCCTCGAATATCATAGGCACGAAAAATAAAAGGGTTGACCCCCCACCACTTTTTTGAATTCTTATCTAAAGAAAAATTATCCTGCTTTAAGAGTCTTCTCTTCTTAAAAGATGTTTTTCTTTTCTTTGAAAGTGGTGGGGGGTTGATTTTCATATAAAATTATTATATCACCCCGTTAGAAATTTTGCGAGTTAATAAATTATCAGAGAAATTGACAAAGAATTTCTAACGGGGTATCATAAATTACGCAAATAACTATGTCTTTCTCAGTAGCCATTGTCGGTTTGCCCAATGTCGGCAAATCAACCCTTTTTAAAGCCCTGACTAAAAAGAAGGTTGAAATTGCTCCTTATCCCTTTACCACCATCCATCCCAATTTTGGTATAGTTGCTGTTCCTGACCAGAGATTGGAAGAGATTGCCAACATTATCAAACCAGAAAAAATAACTCCGACTATCATTGAATTTATTGATATTGCTGGATTGGTCAAGGGAGCGCATAAAGGTGAGGGTTTGGGGAATCAATTTTTAGCCCAGATTAGAAACTGCGATGCAATTTTGGAGGTGGTTAGGGGATTTCAAGACTCAAAAGTTGAAAATGTTTTGGGTGAAATTAATCCTGAAAAAGAAATTGAAATTGTCAAAGTTGAGCTTTTAATGAAGGATTTGGAAACATTAAAAAACTTAATTTCAAAATTGGAAAATAAAAAAGATAAAGAAGTTTTAAAGAAAATTGGGTTTTTCAAAAAAATTGAAGAAAATGTTTCTCAGGAAAAATTAATTTCAGAATTTAATTTCACTGATAAAGAAAAATTAGAAATAAAAGATTATCAATTTTTAACTCAAAAACCGATTTTTTATATTTTAAATACTAACGGGAAAACCAAATATTCAAATCCAGCTCTTAAATATTTAGAGCTTAATTTAAAAGATGAAGAAGAGCTATCAGAGCTTTCTGAAAATGAAGCAAAAGAATTGGGGATGAAATCTCAGCTTGACCAGTTAATTTTGACCTGCTACAATATTTTAGATTTAATCACTTTTTTCACTGTGGCTGGCGGAAAAGAAACCAGGGCCTGGACAATAAAGCGGGGTTCTAAAGCTCCTGAAGCCGGAGGAATAGTCCATTCTGATTTTGAAAAAAAATTTATCCGGGCTGAAGTAATAAATTGGCAAAAGTTAATGGAAGCAGGATCTTGGACTAAAGCTAAAGAAAAAGGTTGGCTTCAAATAGCTGGCAAGGATTACGTAGTCCAGGATGGAGATATAATAGAATTTAAAATATAATTAAGGCTATGAAAAATTACGAACTCGATTATTTAATTTCTCCAATAATTTCTATTGAAGAATTGAAAAATATCCAAGAAAAAATAAACTCTTTGGTTCAAAAAGAGGGTGGGATTTTAGATGAAGTTAATTCAGCGATTAAAAAGAAACTGGCTTATCCGGTCAAAAAAAATCAGGAGGCCTTTCTGGTCAACCTGAATTTTCATTTAGCATCAGGAGGTTTATTGAATAATTTAGAGAAAGAATTAAAGGAAGATAAGAATATACTCAGATATTTTATTTTAACTAAAGAGAAAAAAGTGCCGGAGAAAGCCCTGAGAGTTCCGAGAAAAAAAACTATTAAGCAAGCAAAACCAAAGGTCGAATTAAAAGAAATTGAAAAAAAATTAGAAGAGATACTTGGAGAGTAAATGAATCTTAACAAGGTTTTTTTAATCGGACGCCTGACTCAAAATCCTCAGATGAAAACTCTTCCTTCTGGTCAAGCGGTTGCTTCTTTCGGTTTAGCTACTGACCGATTTTTTACTGACAAAGAGGGTAAAAAACAACAACAGGTTGAATTCCACAACATTGTCTTATTCGGCAGATTAGCTGAAATTTCTTCTCAGTATCTAAATAAGGGTTCTCTGACTTTTATTGAAGGTAGGATTAGGACTAGAAATTGGCAAGATGCTTCAGGAAATAAGAGATACCGAACTGAAATCATAGCTGAAAGACTTCAATTGGGGCCAAAATCTGCCGGAAAAGTAATGGGTCCTGAACCCGAAAAGGGTCCTGAACCCGAAAAAGAAGTCCCTAAAGAAGAAATCCCAATAATCGAAGATAACCAAGAAATCGACGTAAAAGATATCCCATTCTAGAAATGTCGAATGCCAAAGCTTAAATGTCAAATAGTTTTGGTATTCGGATTTTGAAATTTGAATTTTTAATATTATGTCATGCTATTTTTGTCAACATAATGTCAAAGAAATAAATTTTAAGAATACTGAAACTTTAAGCAGGTTTCTTTCTGGTTTGGGTAAAATTAGGGCAAAAAAAAGAACTGGAGTTTGTGCCAGTCATCAAAGAAAATTAGCCCGGGCCATAAAAAGAGCGAGGTATTTGGGATTACTTCCTTATACTACCAAATAAGCCGCCCCCTTCGGGCGAGCCTCGCCAAAGGCGGGTTCTAAGCTTTCATTAAAATTGCTTCCTTGATTTTTTTTGCTACCTCTGGATTTTCTTTCAAAAAATTTTTGGAGGCCTCAATCCCCTGACCGAGTTTTTTATTTTCAAACTGAAGCCAAGTGCCAGCTTTTTTAATCAAGTCGAGTTTTAGACCAGTATTTAAAATATCAGCCAATTTGGAGATGCCCTCTAAGTAATAGATATCAAATTCAGTTGTTTTAAAGGGAGCGGCAACTTTATTTTTAACAATTTTGGCTTTGACTCTATTGCCAATAATTTCATCACCGTGTTTAATCTGGGCAGTCCTCCTTAATTCAATTCTGACCGAAGCATAAAATTTTAGAGCTAAACCCCCGGGTGTGGTTTCGGGATTGCCAAAAAGAATACCAATTTTCATTCTGGTCTGATTAAGAAAAATAACTGCTGTTTTTGTTTTTGAAATAATTCCTGAAAGCTTCCTTAAGGCTTGACTCATTAAACGTGCCTGAAGCCCGATTTGAAAATCTCCCATTTCACCAGCAATTTCAGCTTTTGGCACCAGGGCTGCCACTGAATCAATAACAATTACATCAACTTCGCCTGATCTGACTAAGGTTTCAACTATTTGAAGTGCTTGTTCACCAGAATCAGGTTGAGAAATCAATAATTCATCAATATTGACCCCAATTTTTTGGGCATAATCCGGGTCTAAAGCATGTTCGGCATCAACAAAAGCTCCCACTCCGCCCATTTTCTGGGCCTCAGCTAAAATATGCAGAGCTAAAGTGGTTTTACCTGAACTTTCAGGTCCGTAAATTTCAATTACCCTGCCCCTTGGCACTCCATTAACTCCCAAAGCCATATCTAAAGAAATGGAGCCAGTAGAAATAACATCAACATTAGAAGACCTGACTCCTTTTAATTTCATAATTGCTCCTTCACCAAATCGCTGTTTGATTTCCTCAATCGCCTCTTCTAAGTGTTTTTTTTCAATTTTTTGCTTTTGTTTTACCATTTTTCAACAATTTATTGATTTACGAAATCGATAGTGATTTACGAAATCGATAGAATTTGATTTTACACCTTTTGCCAATCTTCATTATCCCCCTGACTTGCCAATTTAATCAAAACCTTCCTTGGTTTGGCTCCTTCTCCCGGTCCAACCACTCCTTTTTTCTCTAAAATGTCTATTAACCGAGCAGCTCTGGCATAACCTATTCTTAATTTCCTTTGCAGAAAAGAGGATGAAGCTTTATTAGCTTCAATAACCATTCTTTTTGCCTCTTCGTAAAGGGGGTCTTTAGAAAAATAATCATCAAATCCTATATCCAGAGGAGTTTCCAAACTCCTTTCTAAATCCATTGATAATCTATTTTCCAAATTAATTTCTTCATCGAGTTTTATCTTCCCCGGTTCCTCTAAAAGTCCAATTTTTGATTTTATCCAATTAACTACTCTTTTTACTTCTTTTTCTGAAACATAAGCTCCCTGAATTCTTTTTGGTTTAACAACTTCGGCTGAAATAAAGAGAAGGTCGCCTGCACCCAAAAGTTTTTCAGCTCCACCCACATCTAAAACAGTTCTGGAATCAACTTGAGAAGCGACTTGAAAGGTTACTCTGGAAGTAATATTGGCCTTAATTAAACCGGTAATTACCTCAACTGATGGTCTTTGAGTAGCTACCACTAAATGAATTCCGACGGCTCTAGCCATCTGGGCTAATCGAATGACGCCCGATTCAACTTCTTTACCTTTAGCTGCCATCAAATCAGCTAACTCATCAATAATTAAAACAATGTAGGGGAGAGGTTCACTATTATCCGAAAAAGCCCGTTCATTATAACTGGAAATATCTCTGGTTCTATTTTCAGATAAGATTTTAAATCTATTTTCCATTTCTCCGACTAACCATCTTAGAGCATTGACAGTTTTTTCCGCATCACAGATTACCGAAGATAAAAGATGAGGAAGCTCATTGTAAACTTGAAATTCTACTCTCTTTGGGTCAATTAAAATTAATCTTAAAATTTTAGGAGAATTTCTATACAAAAGTGAGATAATTAGATTATTGAGAAAAATTGTTTTACCAGTACCGGTAGCACCGGCGACCAATAAATGGGGCATTCTGGCTAAATCGGCATAAACAGTATTGCCAGAGACATCTTTACCTAGACAAAAAGTCAGATTAGAACTGGATTTTTGAAATTGGGGATTTTCAATCAATTCTCTTAAATTAACCTTGGCTCTAATTCTGTTTGGAATCTCAATACCAACCAGAGATTTGCCGGGAATAGGGGCCTCAATTCTAATTGGATGACTAGCTAAAGCTAAAGCCAAATCATTAGACAGGGAAGTAATTTTTGACAACTTGATTCCATCAGCTGGTTTTAAAGTATATTGAGTAACTGTTGGTCCGATATTAATTTCTGACATTTCAACTGGAATTTCAAAATTTTCCAAACTTTTTTTGATAATAGCTGAATTTTGTCTAATATCGCCGGCTGAAGGTTCACCCTTTTTTGAATCTAATAATTCTAGTGGGGGAGCTTGATATTTAAAAACTTCTTTAACAGCTATTTCTTCTTTTTTAGTTCCGACTTGAGAAGTTAATTCTTTGCTTGGTTGAAAGGTTTCTCTGCCAATAACTGGCGGAACTTCTTTTATTTTAAATTTTGGAACTCCTCTGAATACTTTTTTTACTAATCTACTAATTAAAGGTTTTTCTTCTTCCAGAGTTTCTTGGCTGGTTAAAAATCTATTGAAACGCAAGAGATGCCAGAAAATTAAAGCACCAATAAAAGCTACTCCGAAAAATAAAATTTGAGTCACCCATAAACCAAATAATTTTAAAAATGGTTGGCTAATATAACCTAGATAACCTCCCCGATGTAAAACTGGGGAAATACTTTCCAGCATTGCCGAAATCCCCAAACTTAAAAGAAAAATAGCCAAAAAATTTGGCCATAAAAAATTTCTATATTTAGTATAAAAGAATACCAAACCTCCTAAAATCAAAATTAAAGGAAGAAAATAAGCCGTATCACCGAGCAAAGAGAAAAGTAGACTAATTATTGCCTTGCCAGCCACACCTGCTTTTTTAAAGAAACTTAAGATAATAATTATAGCCAGCAAAAACATTCCCAAACCTGAAATCCATTTTTCGGTTTCCTCAGGTAAATTAAACCGACTAAGGGTCTCTTTACTATCAATTTTCTTTAGCTTTTTATTCTTATTATTTCTGTTTTTGTTTTTTTTCTTCACGTTTTTGCCAAGCGATTATTCCTTTAAGCCAGTTCCAGCTGGAATCAGCTTACCTATTATAACATTTTCTTTTAATCCCCTCAATTTGTCTTCACTCCCCTCGATTGCGGCATTGATTAAAACCCTGGAGGTTTCTTGAAAAGAAGCAGCCGATAAAAATGAATCAGTGCTCAAAGCTACTTTGGAAATACCTAATAAAATTTGATTAGCTTTAGCTGGTTGTTTTTTCTCTTTTTTTAATCTGGCATTTTCTTCAATAAATCTTGCCTTTTCTATAATTTCACCGGGGGTGAATTCACTATCGCCTACCTCCACTATTTTTACCCTGGAAAACATCTGGTGGATAATAATTTCTAAATGCTTATCATGGATTGGTGCTCCCTGGGAGAAATAGATTCTCTGAACCTCCTTTATTATATAGCGCCAAACAGTTTCCGGATTAGTTAATTTAAATAATTCTTTTAAATATAAACTTCCTTCACAAAGCTGGTCACCTTTTTTGATAATTTGACCTGGTTTGACATAAATTGCTACCCGAGGCGGAATTCTATATTCAAGAATTTCAGCTTCTTTCTTTTTCTTTGAACTCTTTCCAAGATTATTTTCGGAGATGGGTTTGACTTTAATTATTTTCTCTGGTGTTATTTCCATCACCTTGCCATCAGTTAAAGAAATCTCTGCTTTCCCACCCGGGGTCCGGTTCTCAAAAAGCTCTTGAATCCTGGGCAATCCAGAAGTAATATATGCTTCGCCAGCCACTCCACCAGTATGGAAAGTTTTCAGAGTTAATTGAGTTCCGGGTTCACCGATAGCTTGAGCAGCGATAACTCCAACCGCCTCTCCAATATTTATCAGTTTATCCTTGCCTAAATCCCAACCATAACATTTTTGGCAAATTCCTCTGGCGTTTTTACAGGTCAAAGGAGAACGAATTCTTACTTTTTCAATATTAGATTCAATTATTTTTTTACCATTTTTCCAATCTATAATCTCTCCTTTTTTGCAGATTCCTTTAATATTTTCCAAAGAAACTCTGCCGACAATTTTTAAGAGAAAATCCTGACCAATTTCATCAGCATCTTTTTTAAAAATTTCCAATCCTTTTTCATCGCCACAATCATCTTTTGAAATTACCACCTCGTGAGCGACATCGACTAATCTTCTGGTTAAATAACCGGCAGTAGAGGTTCTGAGGGCGGTATCAGCTGTTCCTTTTCTGGCTCCGTGAGTGGAAATAAAGTATTCCAAGACAGAAAATCCTTCTTTATAAGAACTTTTAACCGGTAATTCAATCACTTCACTCATCGGATTTATCACCAAACCCTTCATTCCAGCCATTTGAACTGGCTGAGACCAAGAACCTTTGGCTCCGGCATCAACCATTTGGAAAACTGGTCCTTCTTTGGGTAAGGTTTTGGGAACCAACTTCTCAATTTCTGATTTAACTCTGGTCCAAATCTCAATAACTTTATCTGACTTTTCTTCTTTGGAAAGAAATCCTTTTTTAAAATAATTATTGACACTATCTACTTCTTTTTCCGCTAATTCTATTATTCCTTTTTTCTCTTCAGGGACAGTTAAATCATTCATTCCCCAGGTAATGCCAGAGAGGGTTGAATATTCAAAACCTAAATCTTTAATTTTATCAAGGGTTTCTTCTACAATTTCTCTTTCGTATTTTTCAATAAGTTCTCCAACAATTTTTTCTAAATCTTTTACTCTGAATTGTTGATTTTGGAAAGGAAAATCTTTGGGCAGGGCTTGGTTAAAGAGAATTCTACCCACCGAGGTTTCTATAAATTCTGATTTTGAAATTCTAACCTTAATTTTAGCTCTTAAATCAACATCACCGAACTCGAAAGCTATAATTGCTCCATTGGGACTTTCAAAAATTTTTCCTTCTCCTTTGGCTTTTTCCAAAAGATTGGTCATCCAATAGCAACCCAAGACAATGTCTTGATAAAGAGTGACAATTGGGCGACCAGTGGCTGGTTTTAGGAGATTTAAACTGGAGAGCATTATTTCTTTGGCTTCCTTTTGAGCCAGACTAGAGAGAGGTAGATGAACTGCCATTTGGTCACCATCAAAATCAGCATTAAAGGCTTTACAAATCATTGGATGGACTCTGATTGCCTCCCCTTCAATTAAGGTCGGATAGAAAGCCTGAATGCCTAATCTATGGAGAGTCGGCGCCCGGTTCAATAAAATAAGTTTATCTTTAACCATTTCTTCTAAACATTCCCAGACCTCATCAGTTTCATCATCAATTAATCTGGAAGCTCCTCTGACGTTGTAAGCTAATTCCTTTTCTAAAAGTCTTCTAATAACAAAGGGTCTAAAGAGCTCCAGAGCCATCTTCTTTGGTAAACCAACCTGATTTAATTTTAATTCAGGTCCAACCACTATTACTGACCTGCCTGAATAATCAACTCTTTTGCCCAAAAGATTTTGTCTAAATCTGCCTTCCTTTCCTTTGAGCATATCAGCCAGGGATTTTAATAATCTCCTTCCGCCGGTTGTTGCTCGGGTGGTTGTTCCTTTTCTCATTTCATTATCAATCAAAGAATCAACTGCTTCTTGCAACATTCTTTTTTCATTTCTGACAATTACTTCTGGTGAGCCAATTTCCAAAAGATATTTTAATCTGTTATTTCGATTAATTATCCTTCGATATAAATCATTCAAATCAGAAGAGGCATATCTTCCACCATCTAACTGGACCATTGGTCGTAAATCAGGTGGTAAAACCGGCAGGACGGTTAAAAACATCCATTCTGGTCTAATTTTGGCTTTGTCCATTTTTCGGAAGAATTTTAATCTTCTTAAAATTTTCCTTCGATTTTGAGGACTGGCTTTTTCCAGGTTTTCTTTTAATTTATCGATTTCTTTTTTAAAATCGATATTTTCAAAAATTTTTCTCAAAATCTCAGCTCCGGTTCCAGCTTCAAAAGCTTCTCCATATTTTAGGGAAAATTCGCGATATTCGCTCTCACTTAAAATTCTTAATGGTTTAATTGATAAAACCTCTTCTCTAGCCTTGTCTCTAGCTGTTTTTAAATCCGGTAAAGGAATTTTAGATTTTTTTTCCTTATCTTTGATTTTTGCCTGCCCTGTATTGGACTTGTTCAGGTTTAGGGATTTTTGCTGTGTGTCAATAGTGGGTTTTTTGATTTTTATTTTGTATTCTTTTTCAATTTCCTCTAAAATTTTTTTCTTTGCCTCCTCATTAACTTTAGTTACAATATAGGCAGCAAAATAAATCAACTTTTCTAATTGCTGCATAGGAATATCTAAAATTAATCCCATCCTTGAAGGAACACCTCTTAAAAACCAGATATGAGAAACTGGGGCAGCTAATTTGATATGACCCATTCTTTCTCTCCTAACTGAAGATTTTGTTACCTCCACTCCGCATCTGTCACAAGTTATGCCTTTATAACGAATTCTTTTATATTTTCCACAATAACATTGATAATCTTTTTCTGGTCCAAAAATTTTCTGGCAAAAAAGCCCATCTTTCTCAGCTCTCTGAGTTCTATAGTTTATGGTTTCAGGTTTAGTTACCTCGCCATGGCTCCAGGAAAGAATTTCTTGGGGCGAGGCGATTTTTATTCTAATTGCTTCCAATTTTGATACTTGCATATTTTGGATTTACCCCTCACCACTTTGTAGTAGGCTTTCCTCATTAAGGGGAATATTTTTTCTTTTATTAACTCTCTTTTGCTTACGAGTTTCTTTTACAAAGTGGTGAGGGATTTATCCCCCACCACTTTACGTGGATTTCCGAATAGTTTATGATTTTGTTTTAAAGCAAACTTCGTAAAATTTGTTTTTGAAGTCCGTATAAAGTGGTGGGGGATTTATTTACTTTTTGTTTTCTTCTTCTTTTCCGCCTCTTTTTTCTTTTCTTTTTTCTCGACTTGCTTTCCATCCTTGTCCTCCGTAGCCTTCTTGCCTGCCGAAGCTTTAGCGTAGGCAGGGGCGAAGGATGGTCTTTCTAATTTTTGTTTAATTTTTTCTTTCACCTCAATGCTTAATCCCAATGATTTTAATTCAGAAACCAATAAATTAAAGGAGGCAGGCAAATTGGGTTCTTTTATCTCTTCTCCTTTTAAAATTGATTCATAGGTTGCGGCTCTACCTAAAACATCGTCAGATTTTATAGTCAGCATTTCTTGTAAAATGTGGGCTGAGCCATAACCTTCTAAAGCCCAAACTTCCATTTCTCCAAATCTTTGGCCACCAAACTGAGCCTTGCCTCCCAAGGGTTGTTGAGTGATTAGAGAATAAGGACCAATGGACCTGGCATGAATCTTATCTTCAACCATATGAATTAACTTCATCATATAAACGTAGCCAACCGTAATTTTTTCTGAAAAGGGGAGTCCGGTTCTTCCATCGTATAATAAGCTTTTCCCATCTTCAGATAGACCTGCTTTTTTTAATTCTTCTTTTATATCTTGCTCGGTGGCTCCGGAAAAACTAGGGGTGATAGCAGAATAGCCAAGATTTTTAGCTGCCCAGCCCAAATGAACTTCTAAAATTTGGCCGAAATTCATCCTGGAAACCACGGTCAAAGGATTAATAACTACATCTACCGGTCTACCGTCTTCCAAAAAAGGCATTTCTTCGACCGGCAAAACTTTGGAAACAACACCTTTGTTTCCATGACGTCCGGCCAGTTTATCCCCAGCTTGAATTTTTCTAATCTCAGCTATCTCTACCTCAATTTTTTTTATTACTCCGGGTTCAAGTTTGTGTCCCATGTCCCTGGAAAAAACTTTTACTCCAATTACTTTCCCTCTCTTTCCGTGCTCCAATCTTAAGGAGGTATCTTTTACTTCCTTAGCTTTTTCTCCAAAAATAGCCCTAAGCAGTTTTTCTTCAGCAGTTAATTCGGCTTCTCCTTTGGGTGAAATTTTTCCAACTAAAATATCATTTGGTCCAACTTCAGCTCCTATCATTACAATTCCTTCTTCATCCAAATTCTTTAATTTTTCTTCAGAAACATTGGGAATATCTGAGGTGGTAACTTCTGGTCCTAATTTTGTGTCTCTGACATCACAACTGAAACTTTCGATATGAATTGAACTGTAGTTATCTTCTTTGACCAATCTTTCTGAAATCAAAATTGCATCTTCAAAGTTTCCACCCCGCCAAGGAATAAAAGCCGCCAAAATATTTTGACCTAAAGCCAGATACCCTTTTGAGATTGCTCCGCCGTCAGCCAAAATATCTCCTTCTTTGACATTTTCTCCTTTTTTAACTCTTGGTTTTTGGTCAAAACAGGTGTATTGATTTGTTCCGATAAAGCGTTTTAAATTATATAATTTTGCTTTTTTTGTTTTTTTAGCTCTCAAAACTATGTGATTGGAATCTACTCCAGTAATTAAACCGTCTTCTTCAGCTACCACTGCCAAGCCTGAATCTTTAGCCACTCTTTTTTCAGTTCCGGTCATAACTAAAGGCGGCTGTGGATTCAATAAGGGAACCGACTGCCTTTGCATATTGGAACCCATCAGGACTCGGTTGGCATCATCATTTTGTAAAAATGGAATTAAAGAGGTAGCAACAGAAATTAATTGTTCAGGTGAAACATCAATAAAATCAATTTTATTCCGGTCAATGACCCCGGGTTCGCCCCGGATTCTGGCTTCAACTTCTTTGGGAATAATCTGACCTTTTTCATTGATTGGCACAGCTCCTGAAGCAATATTATATTTTTCTTCGGCATAGGCATTTAGATATTGAATTTCAGATGAAACTTTGCCTTTTTCAACTTTAAAATAGGGAGTTTCTAAGAATCCGTAAGGATTAACCTTGGCAAAAGAGGCCATATGGCTAACCAATCCAATATTTGGTCCCTCAGGAGTCTGAATTGGACAGATTCTTCCATAATGAGATGGCTGAACATCTCTAACCTCAAATCCGGCTCTTTCTCTGGTTAAACCGCCGGGACCGGTAGATGATAATCTTCTTTTATGCTCTAATTCAGCTAAAGGATTTTCATTGTCCATAAATTGAGACATCTGACTTGAGGTGAAAAATTCTTTAACCACTGCCATTACGGGTCTGGGATTAATTATTTGAACCGGCGTTAAAGTATGAATGTCAAGAGTTGACATTCTATCTTTGACAATCCTTTCCATTCTCATTAAGCCAATCCTTAATCTATTTATTAATAACTCATTTTGAGCTCTAACCCTTCTGTTTCCCAAATGGTCAATCTGGTCTGGTTTTCCTTCGGGGTCATTATTCAGGCGAATTATTTCTCTAATTACAGCTATAATATCCTCTAGTTTCAAAACTCTATCTGAGACATTGATTTCTTCTTCCCGCCCAGAGGGGCGAGGCTCGCCAGGGGCGGCTAATTGCTGGTTTGGCTGCTTCTTTAATTTTGCTCTTGCTTTCTTTTGGATTTTTGATTTCAATTCTGGCAATCTCTGCCACATTCGCCAACGTCCAACTTTAGAAAGGTCATATCTTTCGAAATTAAAGAACATATTTTCTATCAATTCTCTGGCTGTATCGGAAGTAGCCAAGTCTCCGGGTCTCAATCTTTGATAAACTTCAACTACTGCCTCGGCTTGATTGTGAGTTGGGTCTCTCTTTAGGGTTTCTTCAATAAAATTTACTTCTCCTTTGTTGATATCTTGAAAAGTTTCTTTAATTTGCAAATCTTGAGCAAGACCGAAAGCTCTTAAAAGAGTGGTGGCTGCTACTTTTCTTTTTCTATCAATTTTCACTCCAATCACTCCCGAAGAATCAGTTTCAAACTCTAACCAGGCACCTCGATTGGGAATAATTTTTGCTCCGAAGCAATTTTTAGCCAAAGTTTTTTGCAAGGTAAAAAATGCTCCCGGTGAACGAATCAACTGGGAAATAATGATTCTCTCTACTCCATTAACAACAAAAGTTCCCCTTTCGGTCATTAAGGGGAAATCGCATAAAAAAACCTCTTGTTCCTTGATTTCTTTGGTTTTCAAATTAATTAATCTTGTCTTTACTCTTAGAGCTACTTCGTAAGAATCATTGTTCTTTTTGGCCTCAATATCTGATTTGTATTTTGGTTCGTCTAATTTGTAATCTAAAAACCAGAGTTCCAACTCTTTTTTAGTATAATCTCTAATTGGAGAGACTTCCTGAAATAATTCTTTTAAATCCCTCTCCCAAAAAATTTTCCAACTGTCTCTTTGTAGGTTTAATAAATATGGGAGAGGCAAAAAAACTTTGGCCTTTCCAAAATTTTTGGTTTTTATATCCTCCATGTTGTTTTAAACAAGTTAAAAAAGCACCTAAAATTCTTTATTTTTAGGGCAGGAGTTTATATTTATTTTTTTATCCAAAAAGAAGAATCAAGGTTTATTGTACCTTCTAATATATATATAAATATATATTACTCTTTTAAATAAAGTTTGTCAACCCCGTTAGAAGTCTGTCACTGCCATTTGGATGCCCCCGAAATACAAAAATAAATGTTTATCTAAATACTTGTTTTAGAGGTAGAGAAAAAATTTTGATTACAAAATTTTTTCGTCAAGGACTTCTAACGGGGTCAACAGCCCTCGACCGTAGCCCGGCCTAGGGGCGAGGCCGGTTAAAATTTACTTTTCACCTCTAATTTCTTCGATTTTTTTAATTATATCCTGATTACCAGGATTTAATTCAAGAACCTTTTCTAAATAACTAATAGCTTTTTCTTTATCGCCCTTTTTAGCATAAGCTAAGCCTAAAGAATAGAGAGAGTTTGAATGATTAGGTACCGATTGTACAATGCTTTCAAATTGGAAAATTGCCTCATCTAATCTATTCTTGTTAAAATAAAGTCTAGCCAATTGGAATCTGGCTTCAATATCTCGGGGATAATTACTGACTATTTCCTCTATTTTACTAATTGCTCCTGATTCATCTATCAGAGCGTCTTGAATTAAAGCCTCAACATAATCTGGTTTCAACTCCTTGGCTTTGCTAAAATTTTCTTCGGCTTTTTGAATATCATTTAATGAATCTAAATACAACTTTCCTATCTCAGTATATAAAACTGGATTTTTGGGTTCCAACTCAACTGCCTTTTCAAAGGATTTTATAGCAAATTCATCAGCTCCCTGAACTAAAAATCGAATATCCCGATAAATTATTCCCAATGTTTCCCAGCCAGCAATATTATTGGGAGAATATTCAGTTGCTTTGTTCGCCTGCTCAATTGCTTTTATTATCAAACTTTGAATCTGGTCTTGGTTAGTCGGAGATTTTCCTAATTCTTCTAAAACTTGAAAAAGTAAAGCTCGGGCCAAGATTATTCGATAATGAGATAAATTCGGATTCATTGAAACAGTTCTTTCTAAAATTTCTGTACTCTCTTTGGTTAAAGGAAGGAACTGAGTTTTGGCATAATTTAAATCGGCTATGAAAAACCTTATTCCAAAATAGCAAATTACTAAAATTCCAAAAGAAACAATAATAAAGAAAGTAGAAAAGATTAAACTTAGTTCTGGAAAATCTTTAAAAGATAGAGTATACCAGTTTTTTTTAGTTAAATTCTGCCAGGAAACGACAAATAGTCCTAAAATGAACCAGAAAGTGAATGCTAATACGGTATTTTGATAATAGAGAAACTGACTGATAAATATTGCCACCATTGTCATTGTTAAAGAAAAGAGTTCCGGATTTTTGCTCAAAAACAAAGAGACTAAAAAGAAAATAATAATGAGAATTAAATAAGGCAAAATCCCTAAAAATCCCATTGTTGCTAAAATTTCTGAAATATGATTTCCTGACCTGTCAAATCTAATTTGCCACCAAGGACTTTGATTAAACTCAACTGGTTTTTGCTTTAAAAAATCATATTGAAAAGTGCCAATGCCGGAACCTAAAAAGAAATTTTTTAGATTTTCTCTGGTAGTTCCAAAAGCTACTTTCCAACTTGTCTTTTGCTCCAAGGATTGTTCTTTTAGTAAATCTCTTTGAAAAGAAAAAATTTTAGAAGTATCAATAAAAAGAAATAAAACTGCCAAAATTATTAAGCAGATTGGCAGTAAAAGCCGATTAACATTTTCTTTAAAAATTCTACTTTTTAAAGCGAAAATCAAACCAGGACTTAGAGAAAAAATCAGGATAAACCAGGTAGGAAAGAAATTAATTATTATTAACAATCCAAAACTCGTAACTAATAAAATCCAATGAAAGATTGTCTGAAATCTGGAATTTTGATTTAAAAGCAGACCAACCAATAGAACTATTATTATGGAAAGGAAAATTGCCAATCCCTCTAAGGAACCTGAAACAGGATTAAATATTCTTTGGAAAACAAAATTCGGGAGATTAAAATTCCCGCCAATGGCGAGGTTCGCCAGGGACGACAATTTTTGCCAGAGACCAAAAATTGAAAAATAAGTTATCAAAACAATAAAAAATACTGAAAAAAGAAATATTTTTAAGATTGATTTTATTTCATTCTGATTAAAATTATTAATAATTAAAAAATAAAATAATCCCAACGATAAAAGTCCGATTAAACCATTGGAAAATCTGCCATAAAAACCAAGGAGAGAAGAATATTTATCAACAGAAAAAATAGCGGAGACAATGGCTACTAATAAAAAAATCAAAACCGGAATATTTAAGGGGCTTTTTAAAAATTTAATCTCTCGGTCAAAAAAAATCATTTTTATAATCCAAGCTAAAAAAGGTATGGTTGTTAAAAATAAAAGTAAATATTGTTTTGGAAACTCTAATATCTCAAAAGAAAATGGTAACCAGAAAAGAGGCAGTAAAAAAACAAGTGAATAAATACTGATTCTTATGATTTTTTCTAATATTTTTGCCATAAATTTGATATATTATTAATTTTACAAGACTTTTAAAAAACAAACAACTTTTTTCATTAGAAATTAGAAATTAATGTAGTTCCTTCAGTTGTTGTTGTATTTCCAGTAAAACCTTGTTCAGTCGTTGTAGTATTCTGAGTCAGGATTTGTTCGCTTGAAGTAACAGTTTCTTCAGTTGTGGTTGAAATAATTGTGTTTGTTGAAGTAGTTATCTCAGTTGAGATTAAAGGTTGATTTAAAGTAGGAGATGTCAAACCCACACATTTCCCCTTTTACTTTCTGCCACTCGCCATTTTCTAACCAGGTGCAATAGATTTCATTGGTGGTTTTATCAACCATTTCAATTTGTTTTAATCGAGCTATCTCAGCTGTGATCTTTTTAACTTCTAATGAACCATTTTCATTGACAAGTAAGCCAAGCGAAGCCAAACCAGTTCTTAATTGTTCACTGGAAAGATTGACAATTTGACCTTGGGTATTTTCTTTAATACTTAAATCATTACCTTGCCAGTGAGGATTGACAAAGACCATTATCTTACCAATTCCTTCTGAATTATATGGTTCAAGAGCTAGACCTATGACTCTTCCTGCTTTACAGGTGCTTTCTTGGCTCGCCGAAGCTTTAGCGCAGGCGGCCATTGCCACTCCAGGAGTAGAGGAGGCAGAGGTAATGGAATCACCTATTTCAATTAATCCATTTTCAGTGGAGACCTTAACTTGAACCTGACCAGCTAAACTGAGAATCACTCCATTAATAGCTTTTCCATCTTGCCAAATGACATTCTCTCCACC
>Ga0315296_10001486_pt1 | contig 20538 bp, 21 predicted proteins | sample YL17G14_18_MG_FD_203921 | JGI IMG/M metagenome (GOLD analysis project Ga0315296, IMG submission 203921) | Sediment microbial communities from Yellowstone Lake, YNP, Wyoming, USA - YL17G14_18 | ecosystem: Environmental > Aquatic > Freshwater > Lake > Sediment | place: USA: Wyoming | collected...
TAGCCGAGCTAAACAGCCAGTAACAGCCTAATAGAACGCTATAGCCCAAACACAAGCCACGCAAAAAGAGGTGGGGATGACCTGCCTCTTTTTGCCTTTTTCAGGGGTATCCTTGCCCCAAGCGGGGTGGGGATACCCCTTTTTTGTGGCTGGAAAGGGGAGATATGGACATAGTTTACCGCTGTAAAAACACGAGGCAGTGTTATTGGCTTTGCAGAGAGTGTCTTAAAGGGCACACCCACCGATGTTCTCCAAAGTGTCCCGATTACCTCTCTATAGCCAAGGCAAAGAAATACCTAGAAAGGAGGTAGAATCATGCCTATCAAGTGGAGCACGCTCAGGGTTAGTGAGGATGTGGATGACATTGAGGAACTCTTTAACTCCATCACGCCCACCCTGTGGCGGCTGCGTGAGAAGGCGGAAGAGCTCAGGCGGATACCCAACCTGCCGGGGTATATTGACCAGCCCACCACTACTATGACCTTCAAGGTGGATAACTTCAACAGCTATATGAAGGGTTACATTCAGCGCATCCGTGACCACATACCAAAAGATGCCCTAGAGGAGGAGCGCACGGCTAGGGAGTATGGCAGCCAGCAATCGCTAATCTAAAAACTACCGGTAATTGAAAGGGGTAGTATGCCCAAAACCAGACAGAAAGGAGGTGAGAGGGTGATTGACGAGGTAATAAAGCTTCCCAATGGCCTGGTAGTCGTCTTCGATGAAGAGGGCGAGCAAATGCCGGAGTTCCAGGGGAGATATCAGGATGTCAGGGCGAAGATATTAGCCCAAGCCCCCGAAGGCGCTAACTTCTTCCATGGGGGCTACCCTCTTGAGAAGAATCCAATTGCCAGAAAGGACTGGTAACACACTGGTAATGCAACATACAAAGGGGCTGGGGGACGACTCCCCCAGCCCCTTTTTTATTTCTTCAAGCGGTTGTTGCCCAACAAAAGCCTCAATTGTTATATCTGATAACCTAGCACGTTTGTCTTTCCCTCCTGGGCCAGGAGTCGTAATCAAAAACGGAAATAAAAGAGCCTCTCATGCGAGAGGCTCTTAGACGAAATAAGGAAGTTCTTTAGGCAAAAAAGGGCCTAGATATTTATGAATAGCATTTTAAGGTCTTAACGTCAAGTTGAACAAGCCAAGCATTTGTTACGCAGACTGCACATTCCGGAGGGTCGTGCAGGGCTTTTCAAAAACGACCTTTATTTCTTTCGTTAACTCGACCGCCAGGTCTTTTATCCAAATTGTATCAGCTTATCAGAGCCTGCGAGCTCGTTGTATTCCTCGGCAATTAGTTTCCAGTTAACACATTTCTTAAGATCGATTAAACTTTGCCAGTAGCTCAATGGGCTCTATACTGAATGTTGTGGAAAAATGATAAGGTGGTAAGAACACTAAGGCAAGCGAGATGAAGGAAGGAGGTCTTACCACCAATGGCTAAGAGCCAAGAAAATGGTACCACAATCCTGCTAGGGCTTAAAGGGTATGAGGTAGAGAAAGTGACCGAAGAGGGGAAAGGCATAATTGCCGAGGTAAGGACTATCGGAGCCAAGAAACTTAATTGCCCCAGGTGCAGTTCAACAACGCTATATCGACATGGCTGGGGGAAGAAAAGGAGAGTGCTTCACAGTTGGAGCGGGGGCAAGAAGGTTTACCTTGAGTTGAATGGCCACCGCTGGCAATGCCGGGAATGTGGTCGCTCTTTTAATGACAGAGCGGAGCTGCTACGACCCTACTCTAGGATAAGCAAACAGGCCGAACAGGAAGGCCTATGGCAACTTAAGGACCCGGAGCTTTAGCCAGGTAAAAAGAGAGCTGGGAGTAGGCTATGGCACTCTGCACTGCCTTTTGGAGATGGAAATAGATGAGGAAGCACTGGGCTTCATAGACGGAGAGGATGAGATCTTCCTCGGCATTGATGAGCATAGCTTCAGGCATCAGGAGCTCGTGCACATGGTAACTGAGGTTAAAAAGAAGAGGGTGTTGGGAATCCTCAGTGATGACCGGATAATCACCTTGAAGAAGTTTTTGGACAAAATTTCTAAGGATAAGGTCATGGAGGTATGCATTGATATGAAGGAATCTTGGGTAAGTACCAAGCAATAGCAAAAATAACTGCTATGAATATTGCTATAAATCCTATATCTCTACCCAATGAGCTAATACTAAACATCTTGCTTAACCAATTCCATAATAGTTGAGTAATAACTTCTAATATAATAAAATGAATTATAGTTCCTAGTGATGGCATGCGAATTTTCCCTTGTTTGTTTTCCATTGTACCCCCTTACCCAGAGGCGAACTTTATTTAGCATAGTCCACCTCCGAATAAAGAAAGTATAGCACTTTTTGCCAAAGGATACACTCTGACGCAACAGAACCAGAGCCCACAAGGTATTGACAAATCTATTATTCCGTAATATAATTCCATATATTTTGTAATATAATTCCATAACATGACTGCTGTATAATCTGCATAAGTTATTTCCGGACCGAGATAAGATATGCTGTAATCTCCTTTGTTTACTGCTGTGATACACTCGGAGACAGATAGAATCCTAGGGTTGACTGCCAAAAATAGGAGGAGGTAGTGAGACATGTTCAAACAGATTTTCTTATGGAACCTACGCTCCGGAATAAGTCAGGATGAGGGTGAGAAGCAGTACTTGGAGGTGCACGTTCCGCTGGCGAAGAAGATCCCAGGCCTTCGCAAATACACTATTGCTAAGGCGAGAGGGACAACTCCACCCTACTACCGAATGGCTGAGCTCTACTTCGATAACGAAGACGCACGGAATGCTGGGTGGGCCAGTCCGGAAGGGAAAACAGCCGCTGAAGATCAGGGATTCCACTCTTTGACAACAGGACAGATCACCATATTCTTCGACGAAGAGGAGGTAAAGTTTTAACCGAGTTTGGAGCCAAATAGGAGCCTAAGGCTGACTATCAAGATAAGAGGTATGAAACTATGTTTAAGCAGGTTTATCTATGGAATCTGCGGCCCGGAGTGAGTCCAGAGGAAGCTGAGAAACAATATCTGGAAGTACATGTTCCGATGGCAAAGAAAATCCCCGGCTTGCGAAAATACAATATTGCTAAGGCGAGAGGAGAAGCTCCACCCTACTACCGAATGGCTGAGCTCTACTTCGATAGCGAAGACGCACGGAATGCCGGGTTGGCCAGTCCAGAGGGGAAGGCAGCTGCCGAAGATACAGGATTTCGCTTCTTTACAACGGATAAGCAGGTTTATCTCATGAACACCATATTTTTCGAAGAAGAAGAGGTGAAGTTGTAACCGACGTGTTGACACTTGAAGTGAAGGTTCAAGCCGCTCTGGTTAGTTGCTGCTCTTTGTTTTAGGCTGACTTTGGCCTATTGTTTTGCGGGTATTCGCATAATGAAGGATGGCTTTGATTTAGGCTGCCATCGATGAAGTGCCGCAGGGTGGATGCATCTTCAGATGATTATGTGAGCCTTTGGCTTGTACCGAGGAAGAGATAAAGTAAGGAGGTGAACCGTGATTGGTCAATTATTGCTAAGGGGTTGAGTCAAGTTGACAGATCAAACTAAGGAAGGAGATACACCATGAGACATATAAAACGGCTAGGTTATGTTGTTTTAGCCATTACGATGGTAACGGTTTCACTAGTGTCCTGGTCCTGTGCTCCGAAGCCAGCACAAGAATTGCCGCCGATAAAAATAGGAGCCCTTTTGGATTATACAGGGCCTATGGCTGAATGGGGTACAATTATGGAGCGGGCGATGAAGTGGAAGCTCGATCAGGTTGGCTGGGAGGTTGCCGGTAGAAAGATAGAGCTCATCATTCAAGATGGTGGGGCGGACCCCGTTGCCACCGTGGATAAGGCCAAAAAAATGGTGGAACAAGATAAAGTGGTTGCCATAATAGGACCGATTATGTCTGACGCTGCGGCTGCCGTGGCCCTCTATCTGAAGCCATTTGGAATACCTTATCTTGCAATTATGGATCATAGTCATACAATACTGGAAGCAGGCAATGTTTTCCTGCCGGGCGGTTGCCTTGACGAGTTTCCTTATGTCTTGGGCGTTTATGCTGCCCAGCAGTTAGGCTTCAGAAAAGCTGCGGTTATATACCCTGATTATGTATGGGGACAAGAGTCGTCGCAGGGTTTTAAGAGGGGGTTCGCTACACAAGGTGGGGAAGCGATCCAGATGCTTCCGACTGGGACTTTTGAGTTGGATTTTGCACCATACCTTGGTTCCATAGGAGACAACATCGACTGTATAGCTTACGCTGCCTTTGCAGGGAATATGCCCATTTTCATTAGGCAGTACAAAGAATTTGGGCTGAAACAACCATTGCTGTTAATGAAAGGTTCCCTCTTACTACCTGATTTGATGGCTGAGCTAGGTGATGATGCGCTAGGCATAGTTACAGCCGAGCAGTATACGTCTTGGATTGATACTAAGGCCAACCAAGACTTTGTCGCCGAGTTCCAAACTAGATTTGGGGAAAAGCCAGAGGTAAATGAGGTGAATACTTGGATATCAACTACTGCAGTTATAGAAGCGATAAAGGCTACCAAGGGTGACACATCGCCTGATAAGCTTCTTGCAGCCGTGAGAGAGGTCAAAGTGGAAGCGCCCCAAGGCCAGATAGAATTTATGCCCAATGGGATGACTAAGCATGCTGTCTACATCTTGCGAGCAGAAAAGAGGGGCGGCGAGTATTGTTGGATTCCGATTCAGGAATACCAGCATACTAATCGGGACATACTTATGAAGTAGACATACTTATAGAGAAGTATGGGTGAGCAGCGTCCCGCCTTTGGTGTTAAATGGTTGGCCAAGGGTTAATACTTGCAGCCATAGCTGTGGTGCAAAGAAGCTCACCCCAGTGGTATTGCGTTCTGTCTGGGCATTTCTCAGAGGTAGCCCATTTAGACTAGGGGTTGAACTCGATGCCGGACAAGTTTGGTGGTTAGTCAGTCGCTATATAGTAGGTTTTGCTAATGGAAGTAGTAGGAATGCAATTGCTAATCGGTGTCTCGTATGGCATGTTACTGTTTGTTTTAGCAGCCGGGTTGACGCTAATCATGGGTGTCATGAAGATTCTCAATTTAGCCCATGGCTCACTGTATGTCTTTGGGGCGTATGCCGGCGTGGTCCTGACTCACCTATCTGGTCCGTGGTCCAATTTTTGGTTGGCAACCCTAGCGGGAGGGCTCGCTGGTGGGCTAATTGGTTTGATGTTGGAGCGGGGCTTTTTAAGCCATCTGTATAAAGAATTAGATGAGCAAGTACTGTTAACATTTGGCTTTATTTACATTTTTGAGAATGTCGCCCGTTGGATTTGGGGGCCGTGGCTTAAGATAGTCAGGCCCCCTCCCTTTCTCTCAGGTTCCATAGATGTCGGGCGTCTTTCTTTTCCTACTTATCGCTTTGCCATCATCGCTATTGGACTAATGATAGCCCTAGGCCTCTGGTTCTTAGTACAGAGGACACGGGTCGGTAGCATTATTCGGGCAGGAATGGATGACAAGGAGATGACACAGGGGCTAGGTTTGAACTATAGGCTGATTGGTAGCGCTATTTTCTTTTTTGGTGCGTTTTTAGCTGGAGTTGCTGGCTTTCTGGGAGCAGCCTTGTCAGGAGTTACTCCTTTTATGGGTATAGACATTATGCTTTTGGCAGTAATCGTGATCGTTATCGGTGGTATGGGCTCCATACTAGGAGCTCTATTGGGAGCCATGTTACTTGGCATTATCAATTCATTTGGTAAAGCCTTCTTCCCAGATTTTGTCTTGTTTACTGCTTACTTAGCCATGGTAGCCATTTTACTATTCAGGCCTACTGGTCTACTCGGGAGGAAAGAAATTTAGAAAGATGGGAAGAACAAACGTAAAGTTTATTGGGCAAGTGCGGCTGGCCCCGGTTGTTTCGTATGTGGTCAGCGGCATAGTCCTGGTAATATTACCTCTTGTAGTGCCCATTTATTTTGAAAGCATACTGACTAGAATTCTTATTTTTGCCATCTTTGCCTTGAGTCTGAATCTTATTTGGGGGTATACCGGGCTTATTTCCTTAGGACATGCCGCCTCTTTTGGAGTAGCCAGTTATACTATCGGTATTTTGACAGTCCATTATGGTATTGAAAGCTTCTGGTTGTTGGCGCCTGCAGGCATCTTGATGGCGACGCTTGTCGCCACTGTCTTCGGTTTTATCGCCCTTCGAGTATCGGGCGTGTACTTCCTTTTGGTCACGTTGGCTCTGGGACAACTGGTCTATGCTATTGCCACAAAGTGGACATCGATGACTGGAGGCAGTAATGGCCTACCAGGTATACCATTGCCTATCCTCGGTCTTCCTTGGTTTACCTGGAATGCTACCTATTTTTATTATTTTGTTTTGGTGGTCTTTGTTATCTGTTTTTTCTTGTTATATCGGATAGTAAACTCCCCCTTTGGACACGCTCTGGAAGGCATTCGCGACAGCGAACCTAGGATGCGAAGCCTAGGTTATCAAGCTTGGCTCCATAAATACATTGCCTTTATTGTTGCTGGACTGTTTGCTGGGGTAGCTGGTATACTATTCGCACCTTTTCTTGGGTTAATAGCCCCTGTGTACTGCAGCGTCACCACTTCTACGCTAGTAATGGTCATGGTATTAATTGGCGGCAAGAGGGTATTCTTTGGGCCTGTTATTGGGACTGCGTTGATAATAATTCTGGAAAACTTTTCAAGTGGATTTGTCCCTGAACGCTGGCCGCTAATTCTAGGTGGAGCTATAGTTGTAAGTGTCATGTTTCTTAGAGGGGGGATTAGTGTTTATCTGGTTAAATTTTGGGAGAAGGTGAGGTACCGTTATGGAGGCGCTTAGGGTTGTGGGCCTATCAAAAAACTTTGGTGGTCTTGAAGTATTAAAGGATGTTTCTTTTAGCGTGGAAAATGGCAAGCGCGTAGCAATCATTGGACCTAACGGGGCAGGGAAGACCACACTACTTAACCTACTCACTGGGAACCTCTCTCCCACAGCCGGTGAAGTATACTTTTTCGGACAGGAGATTACCATTATGCCAGCACATAGGCGTGTCCAATTTGGTATGGCCCGCTCTTTCCAAATAACAACTCTTTTCTCCACTCTTACCGTGCTCGACAATATCTTATTGGCCTGTCATGGTACTAAACCCTCTCGTTTCCAAATGTTTCGCTCATTTATTGCCTATGAGGACCTCCTTGCTAAAGCCAAGGAGGTCCTAGAATCTATGAACTTGTGGGAGAAGAGAAACGAGACCGTGCAGAACATATCTCACGGGGAGCAACGGCAGATGGAAGTGGCTCTTTGCCTAGCCTCAGAGCCAAAGTTGTTGCTGCTAGATGAACCTAGCGCTGGGCTAACAACTGCTGAAGCTACCAGCCTTATTGATATCATTAGTAATTTGTCAGTAGAAATTGCTGTTCTTTTTATCGCACATGACATGGATGTAGTATTTAGTTTAGCGGATGAAGTTATGGTGCTCTATTATGGAACAATTATAGCTCGGGGAACACCTCAAGAAATCCAAGCTGATTCAAGGGTTCAGGAAATTTATTTGGGGCCTAGCGAGGGTGCAACAAATGCTGAAGTTAGTTGATGTCCATACCTACTATGGCGACAGCCATATACTCCATGGCATTTCACTGGAAGTTGGCAAGGGTTCTGCAGTAGCTCTGCTGGGCCGTAATGGAATGGGCAAAACAACCACTATTCGTTCGATAATCGGCTTTACTCCACCGCGCCGTGGTGCCATAGAATTCAAGGGAGAGGACATCACTGGTCTCCTACCCCACCAGATTGCTCAAATGGGTATGGGTTTGATTCCTCAAGGACGGCGCATCTTCCCATCACTAAGTGTAAAGGAAAATCTTACCATGCCGGCACGAACTAGCAAAAAACGTGGAGCTTGGTCCTTAGATAGGGTTTATTCTCTTTTTCCAATCCTCAAGGAGCGGGCTAACCTCAGGGGTAATCTCCTTAGCGGTGGCGAGCAGCAGATGCTAACTATTGGTCGTGCCTTAATGACGAATCCTGATCTACTACTAATGGATGAACCATCGGAGGGACTAGCGCCTTTGATTATCCGAGAGCTGGCTAGCAATATCCAGGAACTTAACAGGGATGGCCTTTCTATCTTGTTAGTGGAACAGAATTTCCATTTGGCTTTAAGCGTAGCTGACTATATCTATGTATTAAGCAAAGGTACGGTAGTCTACGAAGGTACAGCTGATGACCTAAGAAACAATGAGGAAGTCCAGACTAAGTACCTAGGCGTAGCCCGGTGAAAGTACGTATCACTGTTGGAATGCCTAGGTTTGTAAGTAGCGGATGAGATTGCTGTAGGGATTGGATAGACGATGGAGGTAATAGGTTGTACGAGGCGGGTACAGAGAATAGTACTCTCCCTTTAAGGTTGATAAGTGTATCAGCATGAATAACTGTGACGGTCGAAGGTTGTAAAGTCTTTCTAAAGGAGGCACGATAAGCTATTAAATAGCAGGTGTGGTTTCAGGTGAGGATTGTTAAGATTCAACAAGGAGGTATCTGGTCATGACTGAACGTTTTGAAAAGCTGTTCGAACCCGGCTATATTGGTAAGATGAAAGTGAACAACAGGATAGTTAAGGCACCGACTGAAATGACCTATGCAAACAGGGACGGTAGCGTTTCGGAACGAATGCTTAGGTATTATAAGGACGTGGCCTTAGGCGGTAGCGGGCTCGTTCTGGTGGAAATGACTTCTATCGACGACAAGGGTAGCGAATATGGTTTTGCCACACCTGCCATATACGATCACAAATTTATGCCCGGTATGGCTTTGCTGGCCCAGACAATAAAGAAAAATGGAGCGAAAGCTGGGTTGCAACTTTATCACGGCGGCGCAAATAGGCACTGGAAGCCAATCAAGGCACCTTCCCCGATTCCATGGGGGGTGGCTTTTGCCCAAGTCGGTTTCGCTTCAATCCCCCATCAACTCTCTATCTCTGAAATAGAAGAAATTATCGAGGCTTTCGGTGATTGCGCTTTGAGAGGCAAACAAGTAGGCTTTGACATCATTGAAGTGCATGGAGCTCACGGATACTTGATTACCCAGTTTCTTTCCCCGCTTACCAATAAACGAACGGACTGGTACGGTGGAAGCTTAGAGAACAGAATGCGCTTCTTAATACAGATAGCGACTAATGTCCGTAACAAGGTAGGCCCTAGTTTTCCAATTAGTATAAGGTTGTCGGGCTCGGAATACGTAGAGGGTGGCATAACAATAGAGGAAACCACCAAAGTAGCAAAAGCCTTGGAACAGATTGGGGTAGATGTTTTGGATATATCAGGTGGGGGGCGAGGAAGCGGACAGAAACTTGTTGTGCCGATGTATTATCCAGAAGGTGTGAATGTTTGGGCAGCCGAGGCTATTAAGGAAGCAGTGTCCATCCCTATAATTGTCTGTGGTTCGATCAATAGACCTGAGCTTGCTGAACAAATTTTGGAGGAGGGCAAAGCAGACTTTATTGGCATGGCGAGAGCCCTACTTGCTGACCCGTACTTACCTAAAAAGGCAAACGAAGGTCGTGTGGAAGATATTGTGCCATGCATTCGTTGTTGTGGTGACGGCTGTACGAATACAGAACGTAAAGGCTTTGGAGGCGTCCTCTGCACAGTAAATGTTGCTATCGGCAAAGAAGATGAATCAAGAATAGAGGCAGCAAAAGAGCCCAAGGATGTAGCAATCATTGGTGGGGGTCCAGCAGGCATGAAAGCTGCTCAAGTGGCAGCATTGTCTGGTCACCGAGTTACCTTGTTCGAGAAGCGAGAACTTGGTGGGCACCTGATTGAAGCGGGTGTCCCAGAGTTCAAGAAAGATATTCGCCGATTGGTCCTATATCTTATCAACCAAATTAGAAAACTTGAGGTCCGCATCATTGAAAAGGAGGCAAAGGCCGAAGACATTATACGCGGGGGATTCCATGTCGTCATCGTGGCTACTGGAAGCACATCTCTGAAGCCTCGGATCCCCGGAGTCCACAAGTCAATAGTGGTTGATGCGTTAGAAGTTCTTAGCGGTGTTGAAACCGGTAATAATGTGATTATTGTTGGTGGTGGTGCAGTTGGCTGTGATACGGCTCTCTTCATTGCCAGCAAAGGTAAGAATGTAACCGTAGTAGAAATGCGAGACGACATTGCTAAGGAGACAGACGACCCCGTTGACATGCACACGATACCCGCAAGCATAACCTTCTGGGACAAGTTTACTGAAGCAGGAGTCCGGGTGTTTACCAGAACAAAACTTGACACGATCCTTGATGATGGTATTGTGGTGACTAACAAATCTGGGGTAAAGAGCAAACTAGCAGCAGATAGCGTTGTCTTGGCACTTGGATTCACTCCTGTTGCATGGGATGGCCTCGATGAAATTTCAGATAAAGTAGAGGTTCGCATGGTGGGTGATTGTGTTGAACCTCGTAAGATATTTGATGCCATTCACGAAGGTTATCTGGCAGCTCGGAATCTATAGAAAACTGCGTAGAACAGGGATTGAGCAGGAAGAGCCATGTCTTATGTAATGTGCAAAACGAGATCGGAGTAATAAACTAACCATGAAAGTAGAGCTGAAGTTAGTAGTGAATGGGAATACCTATACCGTCTACGTCAGTCCTTGGATGACTCTATTGGATGTATTGCGAAACGAGTTACAGTTGACAGGAACCAAGTCAGGGTGCAATACGGGGGAGTGTGGGGCGTGTACTGTTCTTATTGGTGGTAAAGCGGTGAAGAGCTGTTTAGTGTTAGCAGCTCAAGTACAGGGAAGAGAAATCGTGACCATAGAAGGGCTAGAGGGAGAAGAAGGGAGACTACATCCCTTGCAGCAAGCTTTTATAGACCATTTTGCTGTGCAATGTGGCTTCTGCACACCTGGGATGATACTGTCTGCCAAAGCATTGCTGGACAAGAATCCCAGCCCAACAGAGGAAGAGGTAAGAGTAGCACTGAGCGGAAACCTATGCCGCTGCACAGGTTACGTGAAGATAGTAGAGGCCGTTTTAGCAGCTAGTGAAGAAAGGCAATGAGCATATCTTGTTGTTGCCGCTTGTTTCGAATGAAAAGGAGATAGATGACTGTAGCAGATGTACGTTCCATATATTCAAGGACCTTGCCAAAGTTTGAATATGTAGAAGCAAAAACTGTTGCGGAAGCCTGCTCCCTGCTCACGAAGTATGGAGGTAAAGCCAAGGTAATCGCCGGTGGTACGGACTTACTGGTCTCTATGAGGAACCGGAAGGTAACCCCACAGTATATAGTCAACATCAGGACTATCCCCAACTTGGACTACATCCGCTATACTGATGTGGAGGGTTTAAGGATAGGTGCTCTAACTACTCTGGATAGCATTGAAGGCTCACCCATAATTCGGGAGAGGTTTTCTATTGTTGCGCATGCTGCTTGTCAAATAGGACAACCACAAATCCGAAATTGGGCTACGATAGGTGGCAATCTATGCAATGCCACGCCTTCAGCAGATATGGCCCCGCCGCTAATTGGACTCGGGGCAAGGGCAAAAATAGAAGATATCAATGGAGAAAGGGTCCTCCCTCTTGAAGAGTTCTTTGTGGGACCCGGCATTAGTGCTCTTCGGACTGGCGAGATACTCACTGAGATCCAGATACCAACTCCAGCTCTTTATACACGGGGTGTGTATCTAAAAATACCAGCAAGAACGATGATAGATATCGCTGTTGTTGGAGTAGCTGTTGTACTGACGCTTGATTCTGAGTATGCAAATATAATGGATGCTAAGATAGTGCTGGGTGCCGTGGCCCCCACTCCCATGAGGGCCCGCAAAACAGAAGAAGTCATAAGAGGGAAAGTCATCGAAGAAGGATTGATAGAAAAGGCAGCTCAAACTGCCGCCAGAGAGGCAAGACCTATATCTGATGTTCGTGGCTCAGCTAACTACCGAAAGGAATTGGTCAGAGTATTAACCAATGGGGCGATAAGACAGGCAATCGGCTCCACATCGTAAACCCTGACCAATTCACCTTGCAGTGGCAGTGGAGGGTATAAATGGAACTAAAGGTTGTCGGGAAGGATATCCAGCGAGTAGATGCTCTGGAAAAGGTGAGAGGCAAAGCTAAGTTTTGCTCAGATTTCATAATACCAGGCATGCTTTATGGCATGGTGCTTAGGAGTCCACATCCTCATGCAAAGATCATCAGCATAGACACTTGTGAGTCGGAAAAGGTACCAGGAGTGAGAGCGGTAGTCACTGGTAGGGATGCACCAGACAGGCGTAACGGATTAATGCTCATGGACCAGTACGTGCTATGCAAGGACAATATAGTTCGCAGTGTAGGGGAAGCTGTGGCCGCGGTGGCTGCTGACAGTATCGAGAGCGCCGAGGATGCACTGAAGCTGATAGATGTTCATTACGAGAAGCTACCAGCTGTGTTTGACCCAGAGGAGGCAATGAAGAAAGACCCTCCAATTATTATCCACCCAGGCCTCCCCCAGTACACCTTTGTAGGCATCAGACTCAAGCTTGACCCTGAAATGCCAAATGTTTGTTATCACTTCAAGATCCGCGAAGGGAACATAGAAAAGGGGTGGCAGGAGGCGGACCTGATTATTGAGAACAGGTTCTCAGTAGCCAGGATACAGCACTGTCAGCTGGAGACCAATCGTGCTGATGCGTGGATAGAAGCTGACGGAACTGTGGTGGTAAGAAGCCCGTTGCAGACCCCAGCTTCATGCGCACGTGAGTTGGCTAGCCTTTTCGGCTTCCCTCTTTCTAAAGTACGAGTTATGACGCCCTATGTGGGAGGTGGCTTTGGTGGTAAGTCAGGGCCGTGCACGATAGAGCCAATCGCTATGTTGCTGGCAATGAAAAGCGGTAAACCGGTAAGACTTGTGCTTAGTCGGGAGGAGCAGTTTATCGATAGCCGCCAGAGAATTGGTGTCATCACCTATATTAGAGATGGAGTGAAGAGAGATGGAACCCTAATAGCGAGGGAGATGAAGGTAATAGTTGACTCTGGGCGCCATGCTGGTTCAGCACTACTCCCCACGAGGAATCTAGCTTTTGGGGCAGTGGGGACATACAGGGTACCCAATTTCAAACTAGACAGCTATACGGTCTATACCAGTAATCCAGTAACAGGTGCTTACCGGGGGTTTGGAAGTCCTGAGGTTACTTGGGCTATAGAGCAACAGATGGACATGATAGCTGAGAAGTTGGGTATCGACGCCGTACAGTTAAGAAAGAAGAATATTCTAAGGGAAGGCGAGAGGGATGTTTGTGGGCAGATTACCTATGGCATTGGGGTGAAGGAATGTCTCGATAGGGTAACAGAATGGATAGAATGGAATAAGAAGTCAGAGGAAGTCGAAGGCCCCTGGAGGAAGGGCAAAGGTATTGCTATCGGTAATAAATACACTATGGGTGGTTTCTCGTCTGCGGCCACTGTTAAAGTATATCCCGATGGCTTAGTTGAAGTTCGCCACGGGGCGAGTGAAATGGGGCAAGGTCTGAACACTGTGGTAGCCCAGATCGCTGCCGAGGAGTTCGGCGTTTCTGTTAACCGTGTTAGAGTTAGGTGGGGAGATACCTTTCTTTGCCCCTATGATTTAGGTGGTGTATCCAGCCGTTTGACCTTCCACACGGGTAATGCAGTGAGGAGGGCCTGTCAGGATGCCAAGCGTCAGCTCTTTGAGATTGCTTCTGGAATACTTAGAGTAAACATTGCCGACCTGGAAACTAAGGCCGGAAACATCTATGTAGTTGGATTGCCTAATAGGCGACTCAAAATCACAGACTTATTTAACTGGGAAGGAGTACCGATAAAAGGCGGGGAGATATTGGGTACAGGTTCCTATCACGGTCCCGCTGTTGCGGAAGACCCGGAGACAGGGCAATCAGAAAGGATGGTGGTGTATTACGCTCATATGGCGGTAGCAGTGGAGGTAGCAGTTAATGTAGAGACGGGCGAGGTAAAGATACTAAGGATTACTGGTGCCGTTGACCCGACCCCAATAAACCCGAAGATGGTCGAGGGACAGATAGAAGGTGGGATGGCACAGGCTATAGGTAGTGCTATATGGGAGGAGATAGTCTTGAATGAGGGGGTAGTAGTTAATCCTAACTTCATGGACTATAAGATACCTACCTCGTTAGACCTGCCAAGTAATAAGAATACAAAGACAATGATAGTGCCACTTCCTCATGCAGAGGGACCCTTTGGCGCCAAGGGGGTTGGGGAGTTGACAATGGTTCCTGTAGCACCAGCCATAGCCAATGCTGTCTATAATGCCGTAGGGATAAGGATAATGGATCTACCCATCTCTAGACAGAAAGTTCTAGATGCAATCAGAGGAGGTAAGTAGCTAAGAATATGACCATGAACCATTTTGGGACCATTAGAAAAACTAACCGAATGGAGGGATGACGATGAAAGTAGATACCATAGTAAAAAATTGCAAGGTTGTTTCACCGGAAGGCATCTCTGTGGCCGGGATAGGTATCAAGGGAGAGAAAGTTGTGGCTATAGCCAGCGATGATCAGCTCCCTCAGGCCGACAAGGTAATTGATGCCAAAGGGAATTATGTTTTGCCTGGCCTGGTTGATCCTCATTGCCATTTGGAATACCCCTACGATGTTCCCGTAAAAGATAATATTCAGACCGAGACTCAGTCCTATGCCTTTGGTGGTGTCACTACCATCTCGCACATGATGACAGTTCCACCAAACAATCTGGTAGAGAAATTCAAATGGCTGAAGCCCGTTTATGAGGAAAATGCCTATGTCGACCTAAGTATCTCCCCAGAACTAACTATGAAAGAACACATAAAGCAAATCCCTCAACTTATGGAACTAGGCATGCCTTCATTTAAGATGCAGCCCCCTTATAAAGGGCCAGCAGCTAGACCAAATATACCAGGCATCGATGATGGGCATATCCTCTTTGTATTTGAAGCCATTGGTAAGTTCGCCAAGGAGGGATACAACACTTTCTGCAGGATACACTGTGAAAACATCGAGCCATTCCCTTATCTTCTAGAGAGAGCTAAAGCACAAGGAGTGGAAATACGCAACTGGGATCAAATCAGACCGCGCTACCTTGAAATAGAGACTGAACATAGGTACATCTATTACGCTAACCTGTTTAGCTGCCCATTATACATAGTGCATAACAGTATTAAAGAGGGTGTAGATATAGTGGCTAGGGCCAAAGCTGAGGGTATCAAGGTAATGCTCGAGACCTGCCCCCATTATCTGGTCTTAAACAATGATAACACCGATAAGGTTATCGGTAAGGTCAATCCTCCCTTAAGAGAGAAGGAAGACAATGAGGCACTCTGGAAAGGCATTAGAGACGGGGTTATTGATACTGTTGGTACTGACCACTGCCAGATACGTAAACAAGATAAGCCGGACTTATTAACGGCATGGATGGGCTTTGCCGGTGCTGAAACCTGGTTGCCAACTATGTTGGACGGGGTGAATAAGGGGGAAATCTCTCTGGAAAAGTTGGTGGAGGTATGCTGCTACAATCCCGCTAAGCTGTTTGGCCTTTCGCCTAGAAAAGGGTCTATCTCGGTTGGTTCAGACGCTGACTTGGTGATAGTAGACTTGAACAAAGAGGCCACTGTAGGCCAACCCGTATACTCAGCTGCCGACATTACTCCCTTTTTCGGCTTTAAACTGAAGGGATGGCCGGTGCTAACTATGCTACGAGGAACAGTCATTATGGAGGGTGGGAAGGTGGTTGGTGAGAAGGGATACGGACGATTCATCCCAGGAAAGGCAAAATAGAACCAGACACACAGCGAAGCCACTTAACTATGGAGTAAAGAGTTTGAGATGATACTTAAGGTATGAAAAGACAGTGGCCATTGCCCTCGTCAATGCTAGAGCATGGGGAGATAAAGCTGCCAACGATGAAGGCAAGGTAACGGAATGACAGGGGCAGGAGCCAACATATAACGCCCTTAAGCAGAACTACGAGTGGACCTGGCTGGCTGCCGCTGACAGGCTAGAGCTTCTCCATAAGACAGAGGATCATCAGGAAGGGGGTTAGGGCATTCTTAGAAAGGAGAGAGCCTCAATTTAAAGGAAAATAACTATTCGGGCTTCCTTTTCGCCATTAAGGAGGTAGCATGATTATTGATATTCATGCCCATCTGCACATTGAAGGTATGCCACCGCGAGCCTATGTGGAACGCTTTGTCAAATATCTGGCTGGGGTTTCACGCAAATCTGAGGAGAAGATGTGGCGGCTGGTACCGGAATATTATGACCCAACCGGTGAGAAATTAATACAGGCTATGGATGAGGCGGGGATAGATAAGGCGGTGATATTTAACTATGACGTTGGTTTGCTTGTCGGGGATGACAAATTCTCCATTATAGAGCAAAATAAGCAATATGCCAAACTAGTTGAGAGGTACCCAGACCGCCTTATTGCCTTTGTCGGTGTTGACCCGAGAAGAGGTGAAGCGATAAAAATTCTAGAAATGGGCGTTAAGGAGTGGGGTATGAAGGGGGCTAAGTTATTGCCCTGGGCTGGATTTTATCCCAACGACAAGGATTTCTATCCATTTTATGCCAAAGCCCAAGAATTAGGGCTAGTGCTTATTTTCCATACCGGACCGGAGCCGACCCCCTCCTACAGCAAGTATGGTCAACCCATCTTCTTGGATGATGTGGCTAATGATTTCCCTGGCATCAATATTATTGCCGCCCATGCTGGTGACTGGGCCTGGTGGCCGGAAGCGGCTGAACTAGCCAGTGGTAAGCCAAATTTGTATCTTGACTTGTCAACCTGGCAGAATAGGACGCGTCGCTGGCCGATAGAGGAGTTTTACCGTCCGCTGAGACACATGATCAACATAGCTGGTTGGCACAAAATCTTGTTTGGCAGTGATTGGCCGGTGCTAAAGCGTTACCTAAGCCAAGCTGATTGGGTGAAGAAGTTCACCGAGATCCCAGAAGAAGTACGGCAGGCTGGAATTGGGTTTTCGGAAAAAGAGCTCTCCGCCATTTTAGGAGGAAATGCGGCCAAATTGCTTGGCTTGGAAAGCTAGACAGTATGGCCGAAGTGGGAGGTATCTTATGCGAATATGAGGCTAGGCGAAGGAGTAAAAATAAATTAGAAGGAGCGGTAGAGATGATACCTAAAGAGTATGAGAAGTATGAGAAGACCGTGACAATCGCTTGTGTCAACTGGAGTGGAACATGGGGGGATAAAGCGGCTAACCTAGAAAAAATGAAGGCAAAGGTAAGGGATGCATCAGGGGCAGGAGCCAACATAGTTGCTTTCCCTGAGCTAGCCTTAAGCGGCTATGAATGCGGCGAGGAGGCCCAAAGGGATCAAAAGCCATGCTCTATGCATATCGAGGCAGCAGAAACGATACCTGGCCCTTCTACCGAAGAAATAGCCCAACTGGCTAAAGACTTGGGTGTTTATGTTATTTTCGGAATGCCTGAAAAAGACGAGAAAGATCCAAATGTTCGCTACATCTCAGCAGCCATAATTGGACCCGAGGGTATACTTGGTAGATATCGCAAAGTCAACCTAGCGCCTTTACCTATATGGACTGAACCTATTTGCTTCGCACCAGGGGATGAATTACCAGTATTTGAGACCAAGTATGGTCCAATTGGCGTACAGCTATGCATGGATTTTTGGAAAGTGCCTGAGTGCTCTCGAATCCTATGTCTTAAAGGAGCAAGGGTAATTTTTAACCTGAGTGGAAGTAGTAGTGGCCCGGGTAAAAGTGAATTTATGACCGAAGTAACGGGCTGTCGAGGCAACGAGAGTTTAGTTTACTCGGTTAGTTGCAATCATGTAGGCAAGGAGAGAACGATATCCTACTACGGGCATAGTACTATAGCTGGCCCATCTTATCCTCGGTTGACCAAAATATTTGCACAAGGTGGAGATAGTGAAGAGATCGTTTTGGCAACCTTGAGTTTTGAATCATTGCAGCGCTGGCGTGATTTAATCGATCTTAAGAAATGTGTCAATTGGAAACTAATTGCCGAGGAGTATAAACAACTAGCGGCGTGCTACAATGGATTTTGAGCTAAGTGAAGAGCGTCAAATGATTTTTTAGTTTTGCATGGGTGTGTTGGGAAATAATCGCTGGAGTTAACTTAGATGAAGTGGGTAAGAAAAAGTGGGCGCATCTTTGATTCCATTCTTGGCGTTATGGCTGTTTTGGCACAGGCTCTTATCGGCTTTGCGATGGTATCCGTGCTGTATGAAATTGGCGTAAGGCTGTTGCTGGGTAAAGCGGTATTCTGGGTACTTCAAAGTACCTCGTTTTGCCTAGTGTTTATAACCTTCCTAGGCACGGCGTTCCTGTTAAAAGAGGAGGGCCACGTGAAAGTGGACCTGATTCTTGTTCGGCTAAGTCCAAGAACTCAAAGCCTCGTTGGTGCGATTACCTCCGTTTTAGCTGCAATTACTTTTTTGCTTATTGCCTGGTATGGTGCAGTAGCTACCCTGGATGCTTTCTACACAGGCTATAGATTTTCTCTAGAACTCCCGCTCCCGCAAGCCTCTATTCTGTTTATCATTCCTGTAGGCTGCTTCCTGCTTTTCATCCAGCTTCTGAGAAGGGCTTATGGCTTCATACGGGGGAGCATCACATGACCATCAAAAATGTGAAGCGAAGTTGTAGTGAGCTGGTGGTATAATATTGCGGCTGACATTTCCCAGCGGGCATAGAAGGGAGGAGGAACATTTATGGAATGGTATTTATTGTTGCTGCTTTTCTTTGGTACGCTATTTGTCCTGATGATGACGGGATTGCCGGTGGCCTTCGGCTTTATGTTAATAAATGTCCTAGCCATATATCTCATGTGGGGTGGCCAAATAGGCCTAGGGCAACTTACACACAGCATTTTCGAGTCCGTCGCAAACTTTGCCCTGCTGCCTATCCCCATGTTCGTCCTGATGGGCGAGTTGACATACCACTCAGGAATTATGTTTAATGCGTTGAGTGCCATAAACAAGATATTAGGGCGTATGCCTGGCAGGTTGAGCCTTGTGGCAGTGCTTACAGGGACTCTCTTGGCAGCCACGACCGGCGTGAGCATGGGCACTGTAGCTTTGTTGGGGACAAGCCTGTTGCCCGATATGAGGAAACTGGGTTACAAAAACTCGATGAGCCTAGGACCTATTCTCGGCAGCGGAGGTTTGGCCATAATGATTCCTCCCTCTAACTTGGCTGTCCTTTTTGCAGCATTAGGCCAAATCTCCATTGGGGCTGTTTTGATGTCTATTATCGTTCCTGGCTTGATACTGTCTGTCCTTTATATGTTGTATATTATTATAAGATGCTCGCTACAACCCTCGCTAGCACCCTCCTATGAGACAGCTGGTTTGCGGGCCTCTGAGAAAATCATGGCTTTTGTGCAGCATGTGCTACCGATAGGGTTTATTGTTTTTATGGTTATTGGCGTCATCTTTGTAGGTATCGCCACGCCCTCAGAAGCGGCAGCGACAGGAGCTCTCGGCTGTTTACTTCTAGCTCTCGCTTCTAGAGGGTTAAATTGGGAGATGCTGAAGAAATCCTTCCTCGGTACACTTCGGCTTACAGTCATGATTTTTATGATCATCACGGGGGCGAAGGCTTTTGGCCAAGCCCTAGCCTTTAGTGGAATAAGTTCATCTTTGATTGACTTTGTCGGAAGTCTGGGTTTAAGCCCCGTCTTACTACTGATAGGTATGGTGGTTATCATGGTGTTTCTAGGTATGTTTATGGAGTGTATCTGCATGATGATGATTAGTATCCCTCTATTCATGCCGCTCGTCCACCTGGCTGGCATAAATCCGATATGGTTTGCAGGGGTACTGATGCTCAGCATCACTATGGCACCGATAAGTCCACCGTTCGGCCTGGACCTATTTACGATGAGAGGTGTAGCCCCACCCGATATAACGATGGGGGAGATCTATAAAGCTGCTTTCCCTTTCCTTGTACTTCAGGCTTTGCTCATTGGGTTGCTGATCGCCTTTCCTACATTAGTGCTCTGGCTACCAAAGATGATGATAGGCTGAAAGAATGTCGCTGGGTCAGGCCTATGGATGGTGTTGTGCTTCAGGCTGAGAATTACATCATAACGTAAGGGAGATGAAAGTGATGAGGCTCATAATAGGAATAACCGGAGGTTCAGGTTTATCTATGGGATTAGGCTTCTCGAGGTGCTTTCAAAAATTGAAAGCATTGAGATACATCTCATCGTCTCTGAATATGGGGAACTAGGAGGGGGAAAATGGATTTTGAACTTAGCGAAGAGCATAAGATGTTTAGGACAGCGATGCGGAATTTTATGGAAAAAGAGGTAGCTCCTTTTGTTAAGGAGGCTGAGGAAAGGGAGGAGATTCCCAGAGAGGTGGTTCGTAAGCTAGGCAATTTAGGCTTTCTTGGTCCCAATTTTACTGAGGAATATGGGGGCGGTGGCATAGGGATGATTGCCAGTTGCATTGCTATTGAAGAGATTTCGCGCATTTGGGGC
>Ga0315296_10001487_pt1 | contig 20533 bp, 12 predicted proteins | sample YL17G14_18_MG_FD_203921 | JGI IMG/M metagenome (GOLD analysis project Ga0315296, IMG submission 203921) | Sediment microbial communities from Yellowstone Lake, YNP, Wyoming, USA - YL17G14_18 | ecosystem: Environmental > Aquatic > Freshwater > Lake > Sediment | place: USA: Wyoming | collected...
CCCGCCGCGCATCCGGCGCATCCAGCGTTGCCGATCAGCGCCCCGGCGTCCTTGAATATCTCGATCAGACCCTCATCGAGACTTCTCTTCCAGATCTCGTCGGTAGAGGGCACAATCTTCAGAACGACTCCCGGCGCCACCTTCCGGCCCTTCAGAATGTCTGCGGCGACCTTCAGGTCCTCGAATCGACCATTCGTGCACGATCCGATGAACGCCGAGCCGATCTTCATCCCTTTTACCGTCGCCACCTCCACGACATCCTCCGGATGACCGGGCTTTGAGATCAGGGGCTGCAATCCCTCGACGTCAATCTCAATGACCTCGGCATACTCCGCGTCCGGATCGGCGGCGATCTTCTCCACTTTGTGACCGCTCGCCTTCTCGCAGTAGTCGATGACGTCCTTGTTGGGAGAGAACAGGCCGATAATCCCGCCCATCTCGGTGATCATCGATGCGATTGTGACGCGGCCGGACAGATCGAGCTCATCGACCGAAGGCCCGTAAAACTCCGCGGCGTATCCGAGAAGGCCGTTCGCGCCGGTCTTCCTGAGAATGGCCAGGGTGAGGTCCTTCGGGCTCGCCATCGGCGACGGTTTGCCCTTCAGCACGACCTTGATGGTCGGTGGGACCTTGAACCAAACCCGACCGAACGCGAAGGCGTGCGCGATGTCGACATCGCCCATGCCTTGCCCGAAAGCACCGATCGCTCCCAGGATGTTGGCGTGCGAGTCAGTGGAGACAAGGGTCGAGCCGGGTACGGCCAGCCCCTTATCTATTGCGATGTGCGTCCCGATCCCGCTGTCGATATCGTAGATTCTGATCCCGTGCTCGCGGGCGAAATCCCGGCAAATCTGCTGGTTGGTGGCGTATTTCTGGTCGGAGCCGCCGGGATTGCAGTCGAAAGTGAAGAAAGTCTTCGACGGGTCATCCACCCCGAGGCCGTTGTCGCGCAGGTTCTTGACCACGTTCGCGCCGCCGAAATCCCGGGCGACCCGGACATCGATGGTCAGGTCCACGATATCGTCCGGGGATACGTCCCGGCCCGCGTGCGAGCCGAGAATCTTCTCGATCATCGTCTTGCCCATAGCGTCACTCCTTTCCTACGAGAGGACACACACATCGCTTCCACCTTCGCTCAAGCTTCGGTGGACAAGTCGCGCTGTGTGTGCCACTCCTACTGAATAAGCTTCCCGCCGTTCAACATCACCAGCGGGTTGAAGGTGGCGAAGTCCGCCTGATGGATGAGGATCGTCTCGACCACCTGCGCGGCGCCCTCGCCTTCCTTGGCGTGGCAGGCGATTGTGTTTACCACATCGTCGCTGCAGCCGATTTCCGCCGCGAGAATGGCTCCCGAGATCGGGTGCCGCAGGTACTTGCCGCTCATGCTCTGACGGAACCCGCCGGACGAGTCCTTCTCGATCTCCAGCAGCTTGCCCACATCATGAAGCAGGCCGCCGACGATCAGGCGGTCCATGTTGATCGCGAAAGGCATCTGCCGGTAGTTGTCCATCTGAGCCTTCGCCAGAGCGACGGCGCCCTCGGTCACGGCGATGGTGTGCTCGACGAAATTGACGCCGTGGGATTGCGTTACCAGCGTGAAAGGCATCTTTTTGAGCTCTTCCACGCTCTCCCAACCGCCGCGCTCGCAGCCCTTCACCCAGACCTCGACCACCTTCTCGCGAAGGTCCATGTCTTTGATCCCCGCAAGCTGCGAGGAGAAAAGCCGTTCGATGTCTGCCCTGGAAATCATGATCGTGTCTCCTGTCCGAAGAGATCATGCGCTGGAAGCGCATGCCACGAAGAAGACATGCGCAGGATGCGCATGCTACGAACCGGTCAGCCCGCGACTTTCACTTTGAGCTTCTTGATGATCGCCTCCGCCATCTGGATGGTGCTCGCGGCGCCCTTCTTGACGACATCCGGGCTGCCGGTGAGCTTCATCATGTCGTAGGTTCTGGCCTTGCCTTCCTTGATGACGGCGGCGATAGCGTCGCGGATGATCTTTGCTTTCTCGTTCTCGTCGAGATACTCGAGCATCGTGCACGCGGTGAGGATCATCGCGATGGGATTCACGATCGGGATGTCGTAATCCGCGTATTTCGGCGCCGAGCCGTGAGTGGGCTCGAAGATCGCGCAGTCCTCGCCGACATTCGCGCTGTTGGCGAAGCCAAGCCCGCCGACAAGTCCGGCGAAGCCGTCGCTCACGATGTCGCCGAACATGTTGCCCGACAGGATCACTCCGTAATCCTCGGGATTTTTCGTCAGCCACATCATCTGAGCGTCGATGTTCGTCGACCAGCGCTCGATGTGCGGGTACTTCTTGTGCGCTTCCTTTGCAGCCGCTTCCATCATGCCGGAGGTCTCGCGGATGACGTTGGGCTTCTCGCAGACCGTGACGGACTTATAGCCGTGCTTGTCGGCGTACTCGAAGGCCTTTTCCGCGATGTAGATGCACGCAGGCCAGGTGAAAATGCGGCAGGAGATGGCGAGCTGCTCGGACGGGACATCCTTGAACGCGGCCATCTTCTTGTGCGTCTCGAGCGCCTTTCGCACCTCGTCGGGCGGATTGGTCCATTCCACGCCGGCGTAGAGGCACTCGGTGTTCTGCCGGTAGATGACCACATCGACCACCGGCTCCTCGTAGCCGCCGTCGGGGGTCCGGCGTATGAAGTTCAGGGGATTGCCCGGGAAGGTTCTGCAGGGACGGATGCAAAGCTGCAGGTTGAAATGCTGGCGCATGCCGACTATCGGGCTGTAGTAGGTGTAGCCCTTGCCCTGAAGCTCCGGGGCCAGCTCGGCGGTCGCCTTGTCCTTGGGTTTTGAGGTGATGGACCCGAACAGCCCGATTCGGTGCTCGGTGAGAAGATCGATCGTGCGCTGCGGAAGGGGATTCCCTTCCTTGCACCAGAATTCCCAGCCCACATCTGCGTGGACATAGTTCGCCTCGAAGCCCACGGCGTCAAGGACCCTGAGGGCCTGCTCGAGGACTTGCTTCCCGATGCCGTCTCCGGGCATCGAAACAATCGTTCTCTTGGTCATATTTGGCTCCTCTGCTCGTTATGATGTCCACATGCTCGAAGACTCGCATGTGGACGCCACCTTATCCGACTGTACTGGACTTGCTTACAAGCTCAATTCCGGCCTCGACAGCCTTGATGTTCGTCTCAGCTATCTTCGGGCTCTGGAAGCTCCTTATCGCTTCGTTGAATGCCTCTGCCGGGAATATCCCGCTCTCCTCCAGCAGCGCAGCCAGCGCCGCTGTCGCCACCGACAGCTTGCCCACCTTCTTCCCGACCTCCTCGAGCGGCAGCCGCACGACCCGCGCCTTCGTCTCCGGAAGCTCGAGGGTCTCGTCGGCGTAGAGTGTGCACGTCTCCGGGAGCTTCTGGATCTTCGCCCGGGTCCTCTTCAGCCCGTCTTCCGAGATCAGGACGAAGTAGTCGGGGGAATCGATCCCGGTGTACTCGATCGTCTCCGGGCTCACGATGATCTCCGCCACGGAGTGTCCGGTCTGCACCGTGATCGGGTAGTCGTCCTTCTGGGTGGTATTGAGGCCGGCGAAGATCGCGCCTTCGGCGAAAAGCGTGGCGCTCGACCTGATTTTCTGGCCGGCGCTTCCGGCGATGATGATCCCGGTCTGCTTCCTCACCGTGTTGTCGAACTTCTTCTCGATCGGCGGCTTCTTCTTCAGGACGCTCTTGCCGGCCTCATACGCCTGGCGGTATCGCACGGAGTACTCGGGCCGCGGTCGATCGGCCTGCAGGCCCACCTTGAACCCGTAACTGTCGAGAAGATCGAAAAGCTCCTTCTTGCCGAGCTTGTTGCGCGGCATGTAGTAGGCGGTGCAAAGCTCCCAGATCTCGACCATCGCGAAGCCGTCCTGGCTGATCGCATCCGCCATGACGTCGGGCAGGTTCTTGTCGAATGTGGTGGCCCTGTACACCCATGCCGCTCCCGCCGCAACCGCAGTGCCGCACAGATCCATCGGGGCCTCGGGATTCCCCCACGGGGTCGTTGAGGTTATTCCGTCGGTGGGGGTGGTCACCGAGTGCTGCCCGCCGGTCATACCGTAATTGAAATTATTGGCGATGATCAGGGTTATGCCGATATTGCGTCGCGCCACGTTGAGGAGATGCGTACCGCCGATGCCGCAGGCCCCGTCGCCCATCAGCGTGATCACCGTCAGGTCCGGTCGGGCAAGCTTGAGCCCGCAAGCGTACGTGATCGACCGCCCGTGAAGCCCATGAAACGCGCTGGTGATGAAATACCTGTCGGACAGCCCGATGCAGCCTATGTCCGTCACGATCACGACCTTGGTCGGGTCGGGCTGGAGCTTCACAAGGGCCTTGTCCAGAGCCTTGATGATCGTCGCGTGCCCGCATCCCGGACAGTAGGGCAGGGGCCCGATCTTGTCCGTCATGTACGTGGCGAATTGATTCGCGTTCATAGCAGGCCTCCTTGCTCCAGAATCTCCTGCGGGGAGACCAGCATCGTGTTCATCTTACTGACACCCACAACTTCCACGTCCGGCGGGGCGAGCCTCCTGATCTCCACCAGGTACTGCCCCATGTTCATCTCCGGCACGACTACCTTCTTCACGCCGGCCATCGCGCTCTTGATCGCCTTCTCCGGAACCGGCCACAGAGTCTGCAGAACGAGCGACGAGATCTTCCGCCCCTTCGACCTTGCCTCGCGGATCGCCACGGCTGCGGAGCGGGAGATGATGCCGTAACTGATGACCAGAATCTCGGCGCCCGGCTGGAAATCCTTCTTGACCAGGGTGATGTCGTCGATCGCGCCTTCGATTTTGGCGATGTAGTGATCGATCATCTCCTGGATGACGTTCGGGTTGGTCGTCAGGTACGCCGCCTTGTCGTGGGTGGACGTTGTGTAGCGCGCGACATAACCGCCACCGAAATCGGCGATCGCAGGCACGTCTTCGGGGCATTCGAAGAAATGCGGGAGGTAATCGGCGAGGTCCGAGGGCACGCGTTTGCGCTCGACGAGCGGCGGGAGCTTGATGGATTCGAGATCGGCCGACTCCTTGGTGACACCGAGCTCCTTGTTGGTGAGTATGAACACCGGGGTGCGGTACTGCTCGGCGAAATTGAACGCCAAGTACGTCAATTCGTACGCCTCCCCGACGGTCGCGGGGCTGAGCGCGATGATCGGGAGCCCGCCGGAGGTGACCCAGCGGGTGAACTGGATGTCGCCCTCGGCGCCCTTGGTCGCGGAGCCGGTGGCGGGACCCTGGCGCTGGACGTTCACGATCACTATGGGGGTCTCGCCCATGATCGCAAGGCCGATGTTCTCCGAGTAGAGGCTTATTCCGGGCCCGCTCGTGGAGGTGAGGACCTTTCGGCCCGCCATGGCGGCGCCGATGCAGAAGCCCATCGACGCGATCTCGTCCTCGCCCTGGATCACCAGGCCGCCCGCCTCGGGGACGAACTCGTTCATGTAGTGAAGGATTGACGATGCGGGAGTGATGGGGTAGCTCGCGAAGAAGTCGCACTTGGCCTGCATCGCGCCCCTGGCGATCGCTTCATTGCCCTCAATAAATTCGTATCCCATGGTATAATCCTCAAGCATAATCAGGACCTTAACTTACGGACAGTAAGAGGGTCACCTGTATCAACATGAACCGCCCGACTGGGCGCGCCGGGAGCCCTCAAATGAACATCAAATAACCACCGCTCCGACTACCCCGGCCCGGCAGGGAGCACGTATCTTAACTCCGCCGGGGGCGGGTGTCAAGCAATGGTATATGAGGACGCTTGTGAAAGTGTTCACAATCACAATCGCGCGGCTAGTATTCATCGAATGCGGGCTTTTCATCTGTGACTCCGGTTTCTCTGCCAGCGGCCTTTCTTGTGTTCCAAAAGTAACAAGCGCTCAGCATCAACGGGCATAACCTGTTCCAGGACTCGCTGCTGGGAGCCGTGTCCCGGCTCGAGGATCGCCCGCATTCATGCGCAACTGCTAAGCAGTCCGCGTGTAAACCATCCTGCACGTCGCGTTGAGAGCGAATCGGATATTATTGGTAGATGCAGAAATAGAAATCAGTTCAGGAACAAACTAGATCACTTCGTCCCGCCTGAAGTCGTCGATCTCCTGCGGGCTGTACCCGAGCACCTGGGCCAGGATCTCGTCCGTGTGCTCTCCGAGCAGGGGAGGCGGCATGCGCACCGACGGGGGAGTCTCCGAATACTTCACGGGTATCCCCGCCAGCTTCAGCGTCCCGATCGTCGGGTGCGGGATCTCGACCACCATCCCCCTGTGCAGAAGCTGAGGATCGTGGAAAAGCCTCTCCATGGTGTTGACCGGCCCGCACGGGATGGACGCCTCGACAAACAGCTCCATCCACTCGTCGACACCCTTCGTCTTCATTACCTCCGCCACAAGCGGAATGAGAATCTGGCGATTCTCCACCCTCTTCGGGTTGGTCTCGAACCGGGGATCCTCGAGCCATTCCTTCTTGCCCAGGAGGTTGCAGAAGGTGATCCACAGCTTCTGGTTGGCGACCGCGATGGCCATCGGCAGGTCCTTCGTGTCGAAAACCTGGTACGGCACGATCGACTCATGCGCCGTGCCCCAATGCTGCGCCTCCTTGCCGGCCACAAGGTAGGAGCTTCCTATATTGGCGAGGCATGACGCCTGCGCGTCGAGAAGGCTCAGGTCGATGTATTGACCTTTCCCGGATCGCTCTCGCCAGATGAGGGCTGCCATTATGGCGCCGGCCATGTAGACGCCGGTCACGACGTCGGTTATCGCCACGCCCACCTTGACCGATGGTCTGCCGGGCTCGCCCGTGATCCACATCAGTCCGCCCACGGCGGAGAGGACCATGTCGTAACCGGGACGATCCCGGTACGGCCCGTCCTGCCCGTATGCAGTGATCGATGCGTAGATGAGCCGCGGATTGATCTCGCGAAGGGTATCGTAGTCCAGCCCGAACTTCTTCATCAGCCCCGGCGTGAAGTTCTCGATCAGAACGTCCGAGACCTTCACGAACTCCTTGACGAGCTCCGCGCCGCGCTGGTGCTTCAGGTCGATGGTGATCGATTTCTTGTTCCTGTTGCAGCACAGATAGTATGCGCTCTCGCCTCCCGCGAAAGGGGGTCCCCAGGTGCGCGTGTCATCGCCCGCCTTCGGCCGTTCCACCTTGATGATCTCGGCGCCAAGGTCCCCGAGGATCATGGTGCAGTACGGTCCGGCGAGAATTCTGGAAAGGTCGAGTATCCGAATCCCGCTCAACGGAAGATCGGTCTGAGGCTGATCGGACATTCTTCATCCTCCCGGCGGCCAGTTGCGGTCTCTTGCCGCCCGTGCAACGGACGTTTGCAGCCGGCTTTGCGCGGCTGGTGTTCTGAATCCCAGGTCTTAACCCGCTGAGCCGGCGGCTCATGTTAGCCGGAGGCATGCGGTGTGTCAAGAAGGAGCGAGGGAGTAACGTTATGTTCGTGGCAGCATATCGTGCGCCCGGGCGCATCACGATGGGTCCATCGCAAGCGGCTACTCGACTTCGACAATCATGTCGAGCTGAATCGTAGCGTTCAGGGGAAGCTCGAAGACGCCGATCGCGATCCTCGTGTGACGTCCCTTCTCTCCAAACACCTCCACGAGGAACTCGCTCGCTCCGTTAAGCACCTCGGGCTGTTTCGTGAACGCGTTGGTGGACTGCACGAATCCGTTCACTCGCACTATCTGCTTCACCCGGTCGAGCGAGCCGAGGTGCGCGTTCAGTTGCGCAAGCGCGTTCACCGCGCAGAGCCTTGCGCCCGCTCTCGCGATCTCCAGGCTGCACGGGCTGGGCACACTCCCGCTTGCCATCACCCTCCCGTCCTTTATCGGCAACTGCCCCGATACGAAACAGAGGTTCCCTGTCCGCACCACCGGCACATACGCAGCCACCGGCGCGGGCGGTGTCGGCAGCTTGATCCCCAGCTCGGCCAGTTTCTCTTCGATGGTCATCGTGTTTCCTCCTTGAGACAGAAAAGAATAACCACTAAGGCACGAAGACACAAAGGGGAAAGACGGCCAATCGACATCGCAGCCGATGATTCACCGCAGCTCACGGGCGGAATTCGTCGACCAGCTCCTCAATCGTCCTCGAGCCCTTTCGCTTGGACGCTATCCTCAATGTCTCGAGCCGCTCCTCGTAGATCGGCAATTCGGAATTCCTGTAGAAAATCCCCATGTAAATCCTTTGCATGTCATCCGACATCTCCCATGCCGCGCTCAGGTCCGACGGATCGTGGCTTTCGGGAAGACCGCTCGCCATCGCCTTGATCTTGTCGTACTCCTCCTTGCCGCGATACGTCACGCAAGGAGAGAGGGCCTGGATGAACGCGAAGCCCTTGTGCTGAATCCCCTGTTTCACCAGCGAGGTCAGCATCTTGATATCTCCGGCGAAGCCGCGCGCCACGAACCCGGCGCCGTAGGCGAGCATGTACCGAACCATATTGACCGGCGGGTCCAAAGACCCGTACTGAGTGGTGGATGTGAATGATTCCAGGGGAGTCGTGGGCGAGACCTGCCCCTTGGTCATCCCGTAGATTCGGTTGTCCATCACGATGTAGGTCAGATCGACGTTTCTTCTGGCCGCGTGAGGCAGATGCCCGCCGCCTATTGAGAACGCATCGCCGTCGCCGCCGGCTACGATGACCGTGATCTTCGGATTCGCGAGCTTCACGCCGGTGGCTATCGGCAGCGCGCGTCCATGGATGCTGTTGAACCCGTACGTCGACATGTATCCCGGCAGCCGCGACGAGCACCCGATGCCCGAGATAACCGCGATCTCGTGCGTCGGTATCCCGAGCCCGGCAAGCGCCTGCACGAGTGAGTTCAGTATCGCGTAGTTGCCGCATCCCGCGCACCAGATCGGCTTGAGCTCGCTCTTGTAGTCCTTTGCGGAGATCGTGGCCGGCGCGCCTGAGTTTTCTCCCGTAACGCTCATCTGTCTCTCCTCTTCTATTCGCACACCTCGCCGCTCACGTACATCTTCACGTCGGGCGGCCTGTCAAGATGGAAAATCCCCTCGGGATCGATGATCTCCTTCTGGTCGGAGGTTACGCTCTCGTCGCAGTGCTCGATCACGAGATTGATCACATCCTCGAGAGGTATCAGCGACCCGCCGCTGCGCGCGTAATGCGCCACCCTCGCGGGCAGCGACATCTGGCTGCGCAGGTACTTCAGAAACTGACCGGAATGGCTCAGCTCGATCACGACCAGCGTGCTGAGTGTCTCGAACCAGTCCTCGAGCTCGTCCACCGGCAGCGGGTGAAGCATCCTCGGAACCATGCCCACTACATCGATTCCCGCCCGCGAGCAGAGACTAACCGCCTCGCTGATCACTCCCTTCGTGCTGCCCCAGCCCAGAAGCCCCAGGGTGGCGCCTTTCAGCCCGTAGTAGTTGTGGAGCGGGTAGCGCTCGATTATGTGACCGAGCTTCCGCATGCGCTTTTCGCTCATGAAGCGGTTGAGCTCCGCGGCGGAGGTGGGATATCCAAGCTCAGTGTGTGCGATGCCGCTCGCCGGATACTCGCCTCCCTTGATGCCTGGGAATGTCATCGGGCTGACTCCGCTCGTTGTCATGCGATACCGCATGAAGTCAACGAGCTCGTCATCGCCCGGGACTTTTCTCTTCTCCACCGGAATCCTGTCGATGTCGAGCGAGAGGAAGCTGGCTTTTCTCTGACCGAGGAACTGGTCGGAGAGGATGATGACGGGGAGCTGGAAGGATTCGGCGATGGAGAAAGCGTAGTGCGCGATATCGTAGCAGTCCTCGACATCGCGCGGAGCGAGGACGACCCGCATGTCATCTCCGTGGCCGCCGAACACCGCCTGCATCAGATCGGCCTGCTCGCTCTTGGTCGGGATGCCGGTCGACGGCCCGACGCGCTGGACGTTTACAATCACCAGCGGAATCTCCGCCATCCCTGCAGCCCCGATCATCTCCTGCATGAGGCTGATGCCGGGACCCGATGACGCGGTCATCGACGGAATCCCCGCGTAGCTCGCCCCGAGCGCCATCGCGATCGCCGCGATCTCGTCCTCCGTCTGCATGAGCGTCCCGTCGAACATCGGCAGATAGTTCGACATTAGTTCCATGATCTCCGTCGCGGGAGTGATGGGATAACCGGCCATGAATCGGCAGCCCGCATGGAGCGACCCGAGCGCGATGGCCTCATTGCCGGTCATCAGGAGCTTCGGGGGCGCGGTGGTGTAGAAGAAGCTCGTGGGAAGCTCCTCGCGGATGTTCTCATCGGCCCATCGCTCGCCGACCCTCAGCGCCTTCAGGTTCAGCTCTATTATCTCCGGGGTTTTCCTCGCGAAACGGTGGCGTATCGCGCTGTCGAGACCCTCCCGCGGCAGATCGAAAAGCCTGCACAGAACCCCGAGCATGACAAGGTTCTTCATGAGTGGGTTCCCGAGTTCTTCCGCGGCAAGCTTCCTGAACGGGACCCTGAGAATTCTGGGATTGAGGTCCCTGTCGAGCGGAAGCTCGTGCGGCTCGAGCGGATCGGTCTCCGGGTAGAGCACGACAGCGTGGTCCTTGAGCAGAAGCTCCGTCGTGAAGAGCTTGAAATCGTCCCAATTGAAGCACACCAGGACATCCAGTCTGTCGCCCTGGCTGTGCACGCGGTCCTGGCCCATGCGGACCCGGCAGCTCGATTCACCACCGCGGATTGTCGGACCGTAGCTCTTCGTGAGGATGCAGTACAATCCCTCGCGCGCCGCGGCGCTCGCGAGAATCTCACCCGACACGATCACTCCGTCGCCGCCGGAACCGACTATTCCTATGGTTATCTTGCTTGTCTTTCTCGCTTCCCATTGCTCGACCCGCTTCTCGCCAGGTAGAGTCACAACGCCCATGGGTGTCTCCTTTCGACGTATGCTTGAAGCAGACGTGACGATGCCCGACGTCTGGAAGACGTCGGCACTTGCATGTCATGCTTTCCTGGAACGCGCGACATTAGCCCTTCGACGCCGCCTCGAGCCTGACTTCGCGTACGCCAGGTATCGCAAGAAGCGAGTCCCTCAACTCGGGGCTGTATACGACACTTCCGCTCGATCCGGCCCTCACAACCACCTTCCGACCGTCCAGCGGAAACAGAAATCTCACAGGAGTCGGGCCCCTCTTCGTCGCAAGCTGCCCGCGCAGGCTCGATACAGCCGATTTGTCAATGATATTCGGGTCCAGCACGATTTCCACCATCGCTTCGGTCCCGTGCACTCTTGCGTAGTGCTCGATCTCGTCCTCGAGGACTATCTCCTCCATCGGCATCTCGTCGGCCGTCACCTGGTCCGGCGATCGAGCCTGCTCCCATTTCTCCTCCAACGCCGGATCGTAGCGCCAGACCTCCTCCGCGATCAGTTGGACCTGCTTTCTGGGCTGGTTGTCCTCGTCCGTGCCCTCCAGCTCGTCTATCCTGAGACGTCCTCTGATCACAACGAACGATTCGGCCTCCATCAGCCCGCCGAATTTCGAGTAGGCCTGCGGGAACATGATGCCATCGACCTTGCCGCTCAGGTCCTCAAGATTGAAGACGGCGAAATTCTGCATCTTCTTCGACAGCCTCTTGCTCACCCATCCGAGCATTCCGCCGACCCTGACTGTACGCCCGTCGCGCATCTCCTCCAGGTCGGAGACCTTCTGATTCGTATATTTCTTGATCTCGTCCCGGACATCCTCTAGCGGATGGCGAGACAGATAGAATCCGAGCGACTCTTTCTCCCTCCGCAGCAGCTCCTGGAGCGGATACTCATCAAGCTCGGGCAGAGCGGGGCTGGGCGAGGCTCCCGGTCCGCCGAACAAAGCCACCTGGCCTCTCTGGGCGTCCTCCTGCATTCTCCGGCCGTGCTCCAGGGCGTCGCCGACGACCTCTATCATGCTGCGACGGTTGCCCTTGAGTCCCTCGCACGCTCCCGCATTGATCAGGGCCTCGAGCACTCCCTTGTTGACCAGATGGGGATCCGCGCGGGAGGCGACCTGGTAGATGTCCTCGTACCGCCCCTCTTCTTCGCGTCCCTTGGCGATTGACTCCACCGCAAGCTGCCCCACACCCTTTACCGCCGCGAGCCCGTACCGGACTCTGTCGCCCTCGACCGTGAACCTCGGCTGCGACCTGTTTATGTCGGGCGGATGGATCGGGATGCCCTTCTGCTTCATCTCCTCGATTATCAGCGATATCTTGTCCTGGTCGTTGATCTCGCTTGAAAGGTAAGCGGCGTAGAACTCCGCGGGATAGTTAGCTTTCAGGTATGCGGTCTGGTAGGCGATGAGCCCGTAGGCGGCCGAGTGAGCCTTGTTGAATCCGTATCCGACGAAGGCCTCCATCTCGTTCCAGATCTCTCGCGCCGTAGCGCGGTTGACGCCTTTTTCCTCGGCGCCCTTGAGGAAGTCATTCATGTACTTGGCGATCGTCGCGCGCTCTTTCTTCTTGCTGATCAGCTTCATCACAGTTGAGGCGGCCGCAAGGTCGATCCCTCCCAGCGCCTGGAGTGTCAGGCTGATCTGCTCCTGGTAGGTGAGGATGCCGTAGGTCGGCTCAAGGATCGGCTTCAGGAGATCGTGGCGGTAGGTTATCGGCTCCTTCCTGTTCTTGCGACGGGAGTAGGCGTGATGCAGGTCGTTCTCCATCGGTCCGGGGCGGAAAAGCGCGATCGTCGCGATCAGGTCCTCGAGGCGGTCGGGCGCGATCGCCATGAGGAGCTCGCGCATGCCGCCGCCCTCCATCTGGAACACGCCCAGTACATCACCTTTCGCCAGCATCCGGAATGTGTTCTGGTCGTCCAGCGGGATCCTCAGGAGATCGATTTCCTCTCCACGGGTGGCCCTGATGTTGTCGCATGTCTCCCTGAGGTAGGCCAGGGTTCTCAGGCCAAGGAAATCTATCTTCATCAGGCCGACTTTCTCGGCGTCTCCCATCGAGTACTGGCACACAAGCCCGCTCTCGCTGTCCATCACCTGCACCGGGGCATGCTCCCAGATGGGATCGGCGCAGATAATCACCCCCGCCGCGTGTATGCTACCGTTCCGAACCAGCCCCTCGACACCCCGCGCCGTGTCTATCCACCGTTTGTAGACCTCGGATGACTCATAGACCCTGCCGAAATCCGGATTCCGCGTGATCGCGGTCTCGAGATCGCTCCCCCATGACAGCAGCTTCGCGACCTTGTCCACCTCCCCGAGCGGTATATCCATCACCCTTCCGACATCACGAATCGCCGCCCGCGCTTTCAGCCGATTGAACGTGATGATCTGGCAGACACGCTCATCGCCGTATGTTCTGGATACATAGTCGATCACGTCGGCTCGGCCGACCGGATCGAAATCAATATCGATGTCCGGCATGTCTCTCCGGGCGGGATTGAGAAAGCGCTCGAAAAGCAGTCCGTACTGCATGGGATCGAGATCGAAGATCCCCAGCGCGTAGCTCACAAGACATCCCGCGGCGCTGCCTCTCCCCGGACCGACCGGGATATCCTTCTGCTTCGCCCAGCCGACAAAATCCGCCACGATCAGAAAGTAGCTCGAGTAATCCTTGCTGACTATCACATCGAGCTCATATCCCAGTCTTGCCGCATATTCCTGCGGGACCTTGCCGCCGAATCTGCGCGCCAGACCCTCCTGCGCCTGCTTCCGCAGATACCCGTCAGGGCTGGATCCGTCGGCGGGCTTGAACTCGGGGAAATGGAACTGATCGAGCGGAGGGTTGTAGGTCACCATCTCCGCTATTCGCTGCGTATTCTCAACGGCCTCGGGAATCCACCTGAAGATTCTGACCATCTCCTCCGGCGATTTGAGATAGTGATGCGGCGTGTACGCCTGGAAGCGATTCGTGTCGGACAGCTTCTTGCCGGTCTGGACGCAGATCATCACGTCCTGGATGTAGCGATCGTCCGGATTGAGGAAATGGCAGTCGTTCGTGGCGACCAGCCGTACTCCCATCTCGCGGGAAAGGTCCACAAGATGAGTGTTGATCTGCTGCTGATCGGGAAGGGCATGGTCCTGAACTTCGATGTAGTAGCGGTCCGGGCCGAAAAGGTCGCGATAGAATCCCGCGATGTCGCGAGCCCTGTCGATCCTCCCGCTGAGCAGCCACTGGCAGAGCTCGCCGCGAAGGCACGCCGAGAGCGCCACCAGCCCCTCCGAGTGCTGCGAGAGGAGTTCATGATCGATGCGGGGCTTGTAGTAGAAGCCCTCGCGGTAGCCCATGCTCACGAGGGTGGAGAGATTGCGGTAGCCGATGTCGTCGAGCGCCAGCAGGATGAGATGGGAGCTCATGCCCTTATTCGCGTGATCGCGTTCGTGCCTGCTCCCGGCCACATAAAGCTCGCATCCGACTATGGGCTTCACTCCCTCCTTGCGGCACTCCTCGATGAGCTCGATCGCGCCATGCATGACGCCATGGTCGGTCAGCGCGACCGCTTTCATCCCCTTCTCCCTGCACGCGTGCGCGAGGTGGGCGATCCGGATCACCCCGTCGAGGAACGAGTATTCCGAATGGACATGAAGATGACAGAACTGGTCAGGCATGGCTCGCCGGCTGATGAGATACGGTCACTGCTGACATACAAACCATCTGGGGACTTGTCGCTTTCCGGTCGGCTCACGCGTATCCGGTCGGCTTTGTACCCTCTTCCGCATTGTTCCCTTCACGAAATGCAGCTGCGGCCTTGAGTATATTCTCACTTCATCCGATTGGCAATGACGCGGGCTTTGTGTGGGGCGGACTTTCCAGTCTGCCGTCAGCTCTCAGGAGAATCTGTAATAGATGTCAGCCGCGAGGATGAGCAAGAGCAGCGCCAGCACCGCCGCGAGAACCCGCTCATTCATCCACAGCGGCACGGGGTCGACTTCGCTCTTTGCCCCGACCGCACGAGCCCACTCAGGCCGCTCCTCCCGGTCGGCGCGCCTGATCGCGCCTTTCAGAGAGTAGTGGCGCTTCCACTCGGCATCGTACGACCTTCGTCTGCGGGGATCGCGAAGCACATTGTACGCTTCGTTCACCAGGCTCATCTCGCTGTGCTGAGATTGCGAGTTCTCCGGATGCCGGTCGGGATGCGCCTCGCGGGCGCGGAGGCGGTACGCGCGCTTGATCTCATCCTGCGTCGCGCCGGGATCGACATCCAGTATCTCGTAGTAGTCGATGAACATCCGCTACTCGGTCGGCCATCCGCCGCGACCGTTTCCGCCGGGGTAACGCTCCTCGATCGCCGAGATCGCCTCCATTATCGGGCCTTGGAGGATCGGCCTTCCCCGGTGAATCTCCCTGAGAACGTCGATATCGCCGAGGGTGCCGACCTTCCCGAGCGACCGGATCGCGTCGATCAGGATTTCGAAATCATCCGGCCCGGCGTTGTCGAGAATCGACCTCAGATGCTCGCGGGATGTGTCATTGGCCATGCGCCCGAATCCCCTGATGACCGAGATCAAGGCCGGCTGCCCACCCGCGCTGTTCAGGCCGAAATCGACCCGTCCCGCGATGATCCTGTCGTAGAGCTCGATGACTTCTTCTCCATCTATGCCGCCCAAAGCTTCGATCCCGATCCGCACAAGGCGCGGATCGTGAACCGGCTCACCGATAAACCGTATGATGTCCGCCACCAGGCTCTCGTCGGCGCAACCGCCGAGCGCGTCGAGTGACCAGTATCGCACCCAGAAATCCTCCCCCTCATCCTGTGCCGTTGACCAGAGATAGCCCCTTGCTTCTGTCGCACCGAGAGCGCCGAGCACTCGTGCAGCCTGCGCGCGTGCGCTTCTGTCCGAATTCAGATAGACCTCGAGCGCGCGGTCTTCCGCATCGACTCCGCCGATCGCCGCTATCGCATTGGCTGCGTCTGCGACGAGGGCCGGCGTTCCGCTCTCAAGAAACATGAAGAGCCCGTCAAGCGCCTCGGGCCCGCCGATCCGCCCAAGAAGCTCGAGCGCGACGCGCGCCGCGGGCAGGTCCGGTCCTCGCGCGACAGCCAGAAGGCTCGGAACGACCTCGGATGTTGACCCGGCAAGATCGAGAATGCCCTCGCCGGCCGCGTTTCTGACGAGCGTGCTCGATTTCGCCAGCAGCGACACATAGAGCGAAAGGTCCTCAGGGTTTCGCAGCCGCGCAAGCGCCCTGATCGCGGACGCCTGAACCTCGGTGTCCGTGTCTTTCGCAAGCTCGACAATCCTCGCGTGAGCGTCCGGCACGGGATCGGTCGCCAGGACCTCAAGCGCGGTGCGACGTACCTCCGAGTTCTCATCGCTCAGAAACGCTGCCGCGATCTCGCCTGATCCCGGTGCGCCGACTCTCGCCAGAACCCAGAGACCCGCAAGACGCCTGCCGCTGTCCGGACTTGCTACCGCCTCGCGGGCAGAGTCCGCGAGCCTCTCAGCGGGAACCGCTCCAAGCGCATTCCCCATCGCGAAATTCCTGACCGACCTGTCGCCGCTCGCAAGAGCGTCAAGCCACAAAGCAGGATCGTCGCTGCCCTCAAGCGCGCGAATCTCCGACGCGGGCGTGCCGTCAGTGCCTGACACGATCCACCAGAACGCGAGTATCGCGATCAGTAGAATGAACCAGGGATCGATGCGCTTCCTGATGTCAATCATCCTCCGTCTTGCCCCCGTAGAGATGATAAACCATCTCGTCCAGGGCTTTCTTCACATTCTCGTCCGGCTCGCGGGCATATTGCCGCGTGAGTCGCTCGATCGCCGCATGATACAGCTTTATCCTTCCGGCCAACTCGGATATTTCTCCCCTCTTTGATGGACACTTGTAGGGGATCGGTTCAATCGTGAGCTTGCCTCCGGTCAGGTAGAGCGACACGAGGCGGTCGATTTCTTCCTGTGATGGATCGGGCAGGTCCGGGAATTCGTCCGGGATGACGATTATCGGCAATTGCCTCAGGAAATGTATCCGGAGCTGGGCGAGCGGGCGATGATGCTGTCCGCCCGGAGAGGCGCGGTAGAGGTCCGTAAGCAGCTGCGAGCCGAGAATGCCGGCAAGCGCGCGCGTGCTGATTCCTGAGACTCGCGCTTTTCCAACATAGACGTTCTGGTGAGCAAGCGCGAACCGGTCAGTCGGGGACAGCCCGACAACTAGTCGGTCGCCGGTCTTTCTGATAAGGAATCGCTCGCCCATGTGATGCTTGATGCTCGTTGACGGAGACTCGGGCGTGCTGACATAGCCGAGTTCCGGTGATGTGAGATCGGCCATCGTCTTGTCGATCAGAACCGGATAGTCCTCGCCGGCATGCGGAGTCCTTGGAGCGTCGACATTGACGGCCCTGATCGCATGAGAGCCCTCGCGCACGATGGCGACTTCGCCGAGCGGCTTTCTGTGCGGAGTGGGCGGAGCGTCAAGGAGGATGGCGACAAGCTCGTGATAGCTGTCTTTCGGGGTCGAGGGTTCGCCTGCATCGCGGATGTCGCCCGATTCAGTGATGATAGCTGAGGAACCGTTTTCGAGCGTGTCCGAAAGCGTTCTCCCGTCGCCCTGGGAAATCTCAGCCCACTGCGCGCGCGTGAGTCGAGCGAGCCGGAATGACTTGCCCGTAGACTCACTCCCTTTTCGCCAGATGAGGATCGACGTGGGCACGTGGGCGCGACGAAACGCGTGCGAGCCGAGATCGATCACCGCTTCGAGCTTCCCCTCCTGAGCCAGGAGCCCTCTCAGGTCGCGGTACCTCGGGTATGCGATCCAGGTGTTGGGCGTTATGAAGCCGAGCATGCCGCCGTCGTGCAGAAACTCGACCGCACGATTGACGAACCACTTATATCGATCCCGGCAGCCGTGCGATGTCCCCGGAAATCGCCTCGCGTGCTCCTCGAGCTCCATTTGGAGCTTCTCGGCCTCTTCGTGCCTGCCTTCTTTTCTCAGAAGCGCAACCGGGCTGCCTTTGCCGCTGAAGAACTGATACGGTGGATTTCCGATGACCGCATCCGCGCTTCCCTCGCGCACGGGCAGAGAGTCGAAGTCCGCGAGCGCGTCCGCCTTTATGATGATTCTGTCCAGAACCGTCCGGCTGATTCCGGTCCCGTAGTGGCTCTCCATGTGTCGAGCCAGATTCCTCTTCGCAAGTGCGACAGCAACATCATCAAGATCCAGCCCGATCAGGAATCTCTGCGCTAGGTCGTCCGGACCGATGTGCGGGAAGTGACGCGCGAGAAGATCAAGTGCAGCGAGCAGAAAGTAGCCCGCGCCGCATGCGGGATCGATCACGACCGGCGGGCTGTCTCGATTGCAGAGCGGACCAACCGCCGCCTCGACTATGTATCGCACGACGGGCTCGGGCGTATCGAACGCGCCCAGATTTCTCGCGCGATACTTGTCCGGCACAATCGCGATTCCTGTCTTTGAATCGGTGTGCGCGTAGAAACGGCACGCGCGCAGAAGTTCCATAAGTTGCCCGACCGCGCGCGGAGTCGGCTCGACATCAAACGGCCAGAGTCCATCGACCGATTCGACAAATGGGATCAGAAGATCCGACGGTGCGATCTCGTTCTCGTCCTGCGACGGGGAAACCCGCTCGCCCGTCAGATGGAATCCCCCGCGCCGGTGGCGCACCTGATTCGCGATCGTAGCGGCTATCTTCTCAGCGGGAATCATCGGGTAGCCAGCGCGCCGTCCCCTTGGGCAGGGCGGACACACAGGTCCGCCCCTACGGCCAAATGGTGTGAATGTGTACCTCATCACGGACCGATCCCGTAGGGGCGCACCTACGTGTGCGCCCGCTGCGCAGGGCGGACACACGGGTCCACCCCTACAAGCTCCTCTTGAATGCCTTGCGGAACCAGTCCTCATCGAGCCGGATCATCGTCGGACGCCCGTGCGGACAGGTGACATATGTCCCATCCTTCACGTGCTCTATCAGGAATCGGATCTCACTCTCCGACAGTGGCTGACCGGCCTTGATCGCGCTCTTGCATGCGAGATTGACCGCGAAAGCCCTGCGGAATCCCCCCGGTGCCGAACCCTCCATATCCTGCGCCGAGCGCTCCATGATGTCCGTGAATGCCGCCACAGGATCGCCCTCGCCGAGAGCCTGCGGAACGGCCCGCAGCACGAACGACTGTCTGCCGACACCCTCCGAAAACTCCTCGATCTCAAAGCCGAGCGAGTGCAGCTCGTCGAGATTCCCCGCGACAAGCCCCGCTAGGGCAGGGGACAAGGTCACCTGCAGGGGGAACAGCAGTGTCTGGCTGGCCGCGGTCGCCTTCTCCTCGCGACCCATGAATTCCTCGAACAGAATTCTCTCGTGAAGGTTATGCTGATCTATGAGATATACCGCTCGACCCTGGTTGTAGATCAGATATGTGTTCGCGAACTGGATGGCGTGCCCGACCGGCGGGAGATCGTCCTCGATGTCCATCTCCTCGAACGACGGGTACTGGTGCACAGCCTCCTCCTGACGCTCCGCATACTGCGGAGGACGTGCAGTCTGTTCCGCGGAATCAGGCGAGGGAGGCCATTCGGGCGTATGGCGACGCTTCGGCTCGCGCACGGCCCAGTCGAGCTCATCGCGACGATCCGTCGCCCGCTCCTCCTGCGGACGAGGGACCGTCTCATCAATCCGCGTGACCTCTCCGGTCGTCTGATCGATCTCAAACGCCTCTTCGACCGCCGTCGGGAAAGGCCGGCTCTCTCTGATCGTATGACTGACCGCATGAAACACGGATCCCGTTATCGCTCTCGGCTGCGCGAGTCTGACCTCCCTCTTGTGCGGGTGCACGTTTACGTCGACATCCTCCGGATTGCATTCGATCTTCAGAATCGCTAGCGGATGTCGGTCGCGCGGAAGAAACTGCTGGTAAGGCCGCTCCAGCGCCGCGGATATGCCCGGATCCCTGACCAGCCGGCCGTTGAGGAAGATGATCTGGTCGGTACGTCTGGCCCTCGTCGTGTCGATCGCGCTGATTGCGCCGGTTACTCGTATTGACCCCTCCTCGAAGCTCACGGGCAGCATCTTTCTCGCGATCTCCACCCCGTAGACCGCGATCACCGCATCGTCGAGATTCCCGGTGCCCGGCGTACGCATCGTCTCGCGACCGTCATGCACAAGTCGCCACGCTATGTTGGGATACGCGAGCGCGTACGATGACACAAGCTGCGCGGCCTGAGCGTACTCCGCCGAGCTCGACCTGAGAAACTTCCGCCTCGCGGGAGTCGAATGAAAAAGCCGCAGCGACTCGACCTGCGTTCCGCCGGGCCACGAGATTGTCTCGACTGTCTTCTGCCCGTTCTCCCAGGTCAGCCTCGTGCCCGCTTCCTCGTCGCGGAATCTGGTCGAGAGGATCACGTCGCTCGCCGCGGCGACGGAGTACAGCGCCTCGCCACGGAATCCGAGCGTCCTGATCGCCCCGAGGTCCGCCTCGTCCTCGATCTTGCTCGTCGTGTGGCGTTCGAGAAGCAGCGGGACCTCCTCGGCCGGGATGCCGCAGCCGTCGTCGCGGACCGTGACCGACGTCATCCCGCCGTTCACGAGCTTGATCTCGAGGTGAGTCGCGCCCGCGTCGAGCGAGTTCTCGACCAGCTCCTTGACCACG
>Ga0315296_10001488_pt1 | contig 20512 bp, 14 predicted proteins | sample YL17G14_18_MG_FD_203921 | JGI IMG/M metagenome (GOLD analysis project Ga0315296, IMG submission 203921) | Sediment microbial communities from Yellowstone Lake, YNP, Wyoming, USA - YL17G14_18 | ecosystem: Environmental > Aquatic > Freshwater > Lake > Sediment | place: USA: Wyoming | collected...
CTCACCAGAGGTAACAAAGGTCCCATCCCACTCGCTGAAGCTGCCAGTCTCAAAATCACTACTAAAAACATACTGAACAGGTGGAACCACAGTGAACACTGCTGTCAAATTATGATTGGTATTCATGTTGACGTTGTAGGGATTGGCTGAACCAGCGTTGCTACCGTCAAGCAACCAATAACTAAGCTGCCAGCCAGAGTTCGGAATAGCCGTGACAGAAACGTTTGAACCTGCAGTGTAGTTGAAACTGCCCACTGGAGGGTTAGTAGTACCTGAACCCGAAACCTGAATAGTTAACGAATAATTGACTGATGCAGTCAAGTTGAAAACGGCTGTCAAATTGTAGTTAGCATTCATGGTCACGGTGTACGGGTTAGCTGAACCAACATCAGTACCGTTAAGCAGCCAACCACTCAATACCCATCCAGAATTTGCAGTCGCACCAACAGGAACAACCGAACCCGCATTGTATGTGTTGTTGCCCGAAGGAGTAGTAGAGCCAGAACCGTTCACCCCGACAAACAGTCGATACATAACAGGAGCCGCAGAGACTGCGAAATTGTTAGTGAACTTCGAATCTCCGTCTCTGAGTCCGTTATTCGGGGTCACTTGACATTTCCAAACATCTCCAATGTTCGTTTCTTGCCCTGCTATAGTCGAACTATTGCTTAGACCTTGCATTGTCTCATTGTAACGTTGGAAAACTTGGAAGGGGGTCATTGATTTGGGGTAGACTCTGATCTCATCCAGAATACCGTTGAACCAGCTTTGGCTGCCTCCTCCCCCGTCAGTTCCAATGAAAACGGGTTGATTATATATTGAGACCCCTGAGCCATGTGCGATATTCCCTGTAAAAGGTGTTTGGCTCGTTGCTTCTATCGTTCCGTTGATGTAGATAGAAAGACCTTGACCTGACTTGTAAATGCAGACAACGTGATACCAGTTTCCAGCCTGCAAAACGGTTGCGGAAGTGTCCGAGATATTGTGCCATGAGTTGTCGAATGTGCTGTTTATGCCCCAAAACAGCGTGTTTGCGGGAGCGCTGGCGTCAGACAGAAAGCCTATGGCGTAGCTTCCAATGCTTTGTGTAGCGACCTTCTTTGCGATTATTGTCGCCCCTCGGAGTTGAGCCAATGGTCTAATCCAAAACTCTATTGTAATTTCGGGCCAAGAGCCATCTCCACCCAAACTCGGATCATCTGGAATTGAAATGTAGTCCTTTATGCCATCAAATCTGTAGGCACCTCCGACGACGCCTTGACTGGTCCAAGTGACATCGTGCAAGGTTGCGTGATTACCGTGGCCAGAATAGTCCATTGTTCTCGTCGGCGCCTTTACTGACACATCATCAATCCAAACGCTCCTTCCAAGATCGATCGATGTAGAATCGAATCTTATGCGGAAGTTCGCTATCATGTATTGAGGATCGTACGTTTGGACCGTATACAGATGCCAAACGTCTTTGTTGGTATTGCCCAGCTTGAAAATATTGTTGTAGCCCAAACCATTCCAGAATTGGAGGTAAACATTGTCGTCAAAGCCAGTTCCATGGTCCTGATACCAAAAAGACACAGTTATCCCGTAAGCACTGGAAGTGTCAATGTTGTTCGATGTCAGAAAGCTAGCTCCAAAGGACGCACGTGCGGAGTATGAGCCTTGGTGCGCTTGAGTCCCAGCAAGATTCCAATTTGTCACGCCGTTTGCATTCCAATTCTGAAAACCGTTCTCGAACCCATCGCTAAACAATATATCAGAAATCAACGGGTTGTTAGTCATGCGGGTGTCGAATGGCAGCAGCAAGTTGGTTAGTGACGTGCCATTATTGTACCAGTTGTATATGTTTGTTTGATTGCCAACTTCTGAACCGTTCGCGTAAGTCATTAGATTTCCATCGGTTCCGTTTTGACCTCCACTTGAAACCAGGAAAGGAAAGCCTTGAATAATGGTGTTTGGCTGAGTTGTGAATTTGTAGATCTGGGAATTCGTGTTGTTGCTGTCGGTGGCGATGACAGCCCAATAGTAGGTGGTTCCGTTTTGGTCCATTCCTTGAGGAAGAGCGGTATATGGGCCGTTTGAAACATTTTGATAGCTTGTTATATTCGTCCAAGTTCCAGTAGCATTTGTCCTGAAAGTGATGTTCATCAGCTTTCCTTGGAAATCTGTTGCCTGCACAGATAATGTTGGATTGGTCGCTTGGTTAAAGGAATCGTCTTGAGGTCGTTCTCCTCGCAGAACTGGCCGTGCTGGCATTGGGGGTGGAACGTATTCTGCCGCGCCTCGCCTATACTCGCTATAGAACTCGGATGTTGTTGTTATACCTTGTTTGGGTGTTGTAACATTTGTGCCGTAGGCGTATACGTTGCCACTTCCGCTTGTTACGACTAGCTCGTTCAGGCCGTCGCCGTCGATGTCTTGTACCAGTGTGGATGTTGGACCATCCAAACCCGTCAGTTTCTGTACTATATTGTAGTTTTTGTCATAAATGTAAATCGTGTTCCATTGATTTGGATACGGGTTCTGTGAGTAGGAAGCAGGAACCGCGATTATGTTCATGCCCTGACCTCCAGTCACATTGCCGATCGTTGGGGGTTCTGCAACAATCAATGGGTTTCCATTCTCATCTGTGAGATTGCCCTTAAGTTTCCAGTTGTACAGATCCCAGATCATCGGTTGAGAGTAAGTGTTATCTATTAATTCCAGATTTCCGTCACCATCAATGTCGTAGACGGTGGGTTCTGAGTGCGCAGGCATGCCCGTTCCGCCTTTGCGATAACGTGTGCCGTTCACATAGTCTGTCAGAACAGTGCCATTAGCACTGTTTAAGACTGCAATTCCATTCGTACCCTGATCCGCAACGATGACATCAAGAACTCCGTCCTTGTTGACGTCAGCAAGAATCGGGGCGTGACTGCTACAAAGAATCGTGGGGTCGTTCCAAAGAGGCGTCAGTGTTAATGCATCCAGTGCCCTGATACCCATTCCACCACCTTTGTACCCGTCAGTTGAGGGTGAATAGCGGTTGGATCTGTCGCTTTGAAAAAGTATGAAGTTGCCGTCGAAATTTGGGTCAGCTATTGAGAGACCACCAAAGCACGGATGCCATGAATAAGCTTGATGCAGTATGTTTCCATCATGGCTCAAAGAAGTTATCCAGTCATATCCTCTGTATGGAGCCATTCCTGAAGAGACGAAGATCTCTGGAAACCCATCCCCGTTAACATCGGCAATGGCAGGCATCAGATCCATACTTGGAGCGTTGGCCCTCCAGTAAACGCTTCCGTTGTTGCCAAACAAGGCCAGTGTGGTGCTAAAAATGGACGTTATTATTTCTAGGGCCCCATCGTGGTTCAAGTCAGCAATTTCAAAAGGTTGGTGGATGCCTATCGGAAAACCTTTTGCCTTCCATATTGTGCTTCCGTTCGTCCCATCGAGTACCGTTATGTCTCCATGAGCGTTCGATTCGTTGTAATCCTCACCGTCATGAGTAGTATTGCCGCCCGTTATGACAATCTGCATACCAGTTCGGTTTGGCATAAGATTAGCGGCAAGAGCACCTATAAGGGTGATTGTGTTTCCAGGATTCACCCTCCATTTCAGTTTGAGCGTAGTGAAAAACGCCGTCAAAGTGTGACTGGCATTCATGGTAACCACAAATGGATTGGCTGAACCAGAACGGTTGCCGTCAAGCAGCCAAAAACTGAACAGGTAACCAGAACTTGGAGAAGCCTGAACGGAAACATTCGTGCCAGCAATGTACATATTACTACCCGTAGCGTTAGTTGTGCCAAAACCACTCACCCCAACAACCAGTTGATACTGTGAAGATGCTGAAACTGATTCCGCCAGACCCGTCAACAAAGAGGAATTTCCAAGAAACATCATCACCAGCACAAATACGACTAGTTTCTTGACATTAATTCTCAATTACCTCATTCTCCCTTCTCGCAACTACTCAAATATCTCCAAACGGACACATATCTAGCTTCCTATTGTACTGTGCCTTGAACGGCAATACGCAACAATGCAGGCAGCTTGCTTAAAAGAACGTATGTAAGAATTGTCTAGAACAAAATCATAACACAAGCGACACGGTTTCCTTGATTGACCCGTTGAAGATTATCCAGTCATGCATTCCCTCAGGAAGACAATTTCACAATATCTGTATTTCTGTAGCACACACAAGAAGAAAGATTTATGTCATCGTAAGAGTCACTACACAGCCATCGCGTGCTCGATAAGTGTCAGGCATGAAATGGAAAATGATAATGTTCGCGATGGCACTAACAGTCGTGCTCACTCTTCCAAGTGTGTCAAGCTCATCTTCGAGCTTCGAAACGTTGGAATCAAAAGGGACAATAAACTATCCTTCCGTGTTTGTTTATCGCATGTTATTTGACGATTCTCGATTCTCAGTCAGTGAATTGGCCTCAAAAGCCGACATGATAATGAATCATTTTGACCTGGCATACAGGGTTCCGAGAATGCACTCGATAAAACCCAATCTCATCTGCTTGCTATATAGAAACATCCGAGCCGTTTATCCAACCGCTCAAGAATACCAGATGTTCAACAACAACAGTTGGATCCTGAAAGATGCAAGTGGCTCCCTTATCAGAAGCACGGTCTATGGCTATTATATTGTTGATGTGGGAAACCCTAATTATCAGACGTGGCTGGCAAACTGGGTCAAAAGCTACATCGACCTGTATGGGTACGACGGAGTCAGCTTGGACAATTGTCTGCCGAACACGGAGATCATGTGGGCCACGGCACCTGGACCAGCAATAAACCCCAGAACCGGACAAGCCTACACAGCACTAGAATTCGAACAAGCAGTCATAAACGTAGTCAACACAATCAAAAACACAATAGGCAACAAACTAGTCGTAGGAAACACAGTGTACTACGGGCAGAGGTTCTTTGCAAGTTACGCAAACCCATATTATGTTGCTTTGTTGACGCAGTCGAAAATCGACGGTATAGAGAGTGAAGCATGGATAATGAGCTTGGACACGATCGCATGGTACTCGGAGAGCAAATGGCTGGCCAGCATAGACTTCGCAGTCTGGCTAGAGAACAATTTCCTCAACAAGAGCGGAAAGATGTTTTTGCCAATCGCTCAAAACGCTGCACCCTATGAACAGTCAGGAACCGCCCTGCCAACAGGCACAACCAGAGAACAGTACGTGAACTATGCGTTCTCTTCACTTCTGCTTGCAGCAAAAAGCAGTTCATCATACTTGAACTTTGGCTACGCCATAGATAACTACACGCAGAGCCTGTTCAAGATTGATGTTGGATATCCGACTGGCAACTATTACATGATCAACGGGACTCACGTCTATGCCAGAGACTACTCAAAAGTGAAGGTGCTCGTCAACCCCACAAACACGTCATACACAGTAAGCCTAGACACCAATTACACCGACGCTAGCGGGACTCCAGTGTCATCTCCGTTTACTCTAGAACCTCACATTGGGATAGTCTTGAGAAGGGTTACATCTTAGGACACAGCAAGCGCTCTTGCAGAAATCAAGGCAGTCTAGAGCTGTTTGGGTTTGATGCAAGGAAGGTAGACCCCGTATTTTCAACAATGTCAAACGTACTCCAGATTTTATCATATCCTTCCTCTGAAATGTTCATTCTCAAGAAGCTTTTTCCTAGACCCACAGTATATAAGATATAGTCGTTTGTGCTGAGATTGGCAGGAAAACCTTCTGAAAAATCACTTTTGTATACAACGTCCCCTCCTCCCTTTGCAAGAAGATAAGTAACAGTGCGGAAATGAGACAGAGCCGTCACCGGTTGATTTGGAAAACTGACCAGTCTTACGTTTTCCAGAAAGAAATTTGCCGATTGATATTCAGCTCTTGTCTGGAAAAACGTTTGCGTATCTAAGAAGGACGAGCTAATCTGAGTAAATATAGACAAGAGCAGAAAACACAATAAAGCAATTTTGAACCATTTGGCGTATCTGCCAGCATAATACACAGCTCCTATAGAGAGGACGGCAGCCAGTACAATCCATGATCTTTCACCCAGAATTGGAAGGACAAATCCAACCACGGCATATGCGCTGGCGGCAAACAGAATGGCAAGATCTGAATGTTTTAACTTGTTTTTCATTGCCAGAATGATGAAGCCTACGCCTAAAACTGACGCTGTTCCAATAGCAACTGAACGAGAAAACATCTGAGCTAGTATATCAATCATTGGTCTAGGAGCTACTCGCCCCGCCGTAAGAGTCTGTTCCAAAATCTTGCCGTAAGTGGAAGAAAGTACGTTGCTCAGGTTCTGAACAGATTGGACAAAAAAAATCGGAGCCACTGCCGTGGACACAGCAAAGTAAATGATTAGTTCGATTAGGGATAGCTTCAAGAAAAATTCTCTGCGAGCTTTTTCACCTGCGCGTACCAGTGTGTATAGAATAAAGAAGAGCGGTACAAGTGCATGCGTTAGACAAACGCTTATGAAAAGAATTAAGGTAAGTATTGTTGTCTGGTAGCTTTCAGTCGTTGACTGAAGAAGGAACATTAGAAAGAGAATGTTCATACTCACAAAAAAGGGCACGAGCTGAAACCCAAAAACGTACGGTGCCATTATGAAAAAACCTATCATGAAAAGATGAGCGTTAGAGCCGTCATATCTCGTAGCAAACAGGTAAAGAACAGCGACGTAGAAGAAAAGAATGACAGTGAACAAGGTGAATTCGACGCTTGACAGACTCAGTCCTGGAACAAGGGAGGCCGACTTCTCGAGGATAAAGAGCGATGGCCACTGAAAATAAGAGCTTCCCCTTCTTGACGGATTCAGGTCTCCAGTATTCGAAAAATACTCAGTCAGGCCTCGAATGGATTGCGAGTCAGAGCCCGGTATTCTGTAGTAGAAGTAAATCATTGATTGCATGGCAAGTACGATTCCAAACAGGGCAAAAAGTCGTGCTACTTTGTTTTCTAGTCTCAGGACAATGGCAAACAATACAACGTAAATAAACGGGAGGCTTAACCAATATATTACTGAAACATGGTTGAAGACAAAATCGAATTGAGAATTCATTTGCAAAGGATAACTTGTCCACCAAGAGAATGTCAACAAGATCGTGCCTAAGGAAAGCAGAATCAAAAGCGCAACCATCACTTTTTGCAAGCGAATCCTCTCTTTAAGACCTTACAATTCTAAAAAAACTTTGCGTTGTGCCAACACATTTCAAGAACGCGTGCGCTTCAGCCGATTTTCCTCATAATCGCCTTTGCTATTTCCTGTATCGAATTTCTCGGATCCTGCAGGTTTCGCAATCCCAAAGTACGATGAAGATTATCTAAGTTGACCTGGATCTTCTTCTTGTCTCCTGGTTTGAAAAGAAGAGGCTTTCCTTCATCAACGACACGTATTTTAGGGCGCGTCTTTCCGTCAGTTTCTCTCATTATTGTTTCTCTTATGATATGAGCCAGATCGATTATTGTGATAGGTTCTGGCCAGCTCAGATTGACTATGTGAGAGAGACTATTGCCTTCTTTCTGGATTTCTCCCGTTAGAATCTTCGTTGCATATGTCTCGAAGGCTCGTGACACATCGTTTATGTCTATGTAAAGCATCGGCCTATACATACTGTGTTTGAAAGGAGTCATTGCCTCTCCTTTCAGCGCTTGTGAAATGAAAATCTTCGCAGCTGTCTTCTCAGGCATTCCTTCTCCGAGAACAGTCCCCATTCGAATGATTCCGAAGATTTTTTCGGACATTTCATCATGAAATCTCATGATCACTTCCTGTGCTATTTTTGACAATGCGTATAAGCGAGCCCTTTCCTCGACATGATCAGGTCTGAAACCAAAAGATTCATCGATTATGCCTTCTAGTGCCCTTTCTCCAAAGACATGCCATGTACCTGAAAGAATCATTCCTTTGATAGTTGTGGATTGGTCAACGCACTTGCATACATTTTGAGTTCCCAGCAGATTTACTTCATATCCAAGCCGTTTTTTCTCGGTGATCAATGGTATTTGGATGATGGCCGTATGCACGACCAAGTCTAGTCCCATTAGGGCTTGGTTAATCTTTTTGAAATTCAGGAGATCGGATTCTTCAAATTCAACTTTACCTTTGAGGTTTGCCGGAATAGGTGCTTTGTCGATGACTTTTACTCGGAATCTCCTGCTGAGGCACTGGGCTAGTGTTGAGCCGATATACCCTGAACCACCCACTATTCCAATTTTGCACTCGTTCAACTCGGAATCCATTTGTCTGCTACATCCGTTCTTTTGTTGCATCCCTTTGCTCGAGAATATGAGATCGAATGATTTAGCTTTTATTCCAAAGCCAGAAGATAATCTTCAAATGCAACTGCCGCTTTTTCCCAATTGTACTTGTTTTCAACAATGCGCCGGCCAGATTCTCCCCAAGCTCTAAGCTTTTTCCGATTATTGTATGCATAATCTACTGATGCGGCTATGCTCACGGGATCGCATGAGACATAAATCCCACAATCTTCATTTCCTACAATTTCTCGATTGGCGGGAATGTCTGTCAAAAGAACAGGTTTTTCCATTGCTAGACATTCAATGAGATTCAATGGGCATTGATTTTTCCAATCGGGTATGTTGGGTAATGGAACTATGCCTATGTCACTCATGGCTATGTACCTTGGAACATCTTCGTAGCGAACTGGATCATGAAAAATGACATTACCCTGCAATTGTTTCGCTTTGACCAATTCGACTAAATGTTGACGGAATGGACCTGATCCCAGTAGAAACATAATCACGTCTGGGTGTTTCAACATTAAGAACTGCATGCTTTCGACGCTCTCTGTCAATCCTCGATTCCTGTCGAATACACCATGATACAAAACGACGAATTTGTCTGAGAGACCAAATCTGCTTCTAAGTTTTGCCCTATCATAATCATACTTTTCGCGAGTGAAAAGTTCCTTGGAGACACCGTCAACCCATACACCGACTTTTTGGGGATCTAGGCGAAAACGCATGCAGACTTCTTTCTTCATCAAGGAAGTAATGATCGTTATTCCCTCAAAAATTCGCTTACTCAATTGGAGACAGACCTTGAAAGTGAAAGTCTTCAAATAGCCAAGCACTCCCTGATTTCGGAGTGATGAAACGGGGGTACTCCTAATGTCAAGAATATATTTGCATATCTTCATCGGAAATAGTACAGCAGAAGGAATCAAAGCAAAGAATTGTTCTTGGGGTTCGGTTATTATGAAGTCGGGCTTTTTCTTAAGCATAAAAAGAGGCATAAAAAAGATCAGTGCAATTATGTATAAGGCAGGCGAAATGATAGGTGTATATCTCATGGGAAAGGAGATCACATGAATGCGAGTGTTATCGAGTGCAGGCTTTTCATGAGAATGCATCGCGATGAGATAGACCTCATGCCCACGCTTGGCCAAGTGCTCTAGAATCTGTATTCTGGAAGTTTTGTGAAGAGTTCGATCAAGAACTAAGGAACTTACCCAAACAATCCTTCTGCCGCGTAAAGACGTGCCCTTCTTTTTCAAATTTGACACAATGACCACCTTCACTTAACGCATTTCAATTTGTGGGCGGGCACTTGGTAAATGCAAGCGGATAGGAATCGAGAAAATGGAAGACTCGGCGATATCTCCACCTTCTGGGAGTGGAGCGACAGAAAGAAGCTGTCATTGATGCCCAAATGAATTGATCTCAGAGATGATAGGAAGAAATTTGCCTGATTTCGGAGAAAGAGGAATCTGATTTACATGTTCGATATTAATCCTAACCTCGTTTCCTACTATTTGCTTTATCCTACATATGATTTTTGTATCGTCACTGTCCGAGTAGTTTGAGTCCTTTACGATTTTTATGGTTAGTCGGTCGGGTTCCCTTTGTACAATTTGGTATTTTTTGACAGGAAGATCTGAAAAAAAGTAAATGAATGCAGGACCAGGCACGTATCTTCCGTCACTAGCTCGAACATAGTCAGTTACTCGTCCATCTATAGATTTCATCAGAGGCAGTCCCCGACCACAAGAACATTTCTCATCGGTCGGTTTGCCGGCATCACCGATTGAGTATCTAATGAGGGGCATACCGAAGTTCTGCAGGTCTGTCACAAGAATTTCTCCTAGCTCCCCGGGGGTTACTATTTCATTATCCTTGGCAAACTCGAGAATGACTGTTTCTGCAGAAATGTGAAGACCAGAATGCTGCGAGCATTCACCCGCCATCATTGCAATCTCTCTACTTCCGTACGTGTCAAAGACATCGCAACCGAACTGTTCCTCGAGCAAACTTCTATCACTTGGGAGCAAATTTTCAGCAGTCGAAATGATGGAATGTAAATTCAGACCTGAAATCCCCCTCTCTTTAAGATAATTGGCAAAGAGTACGAGGGATGATGCGTATCCTTTGATTGTCTTGGGCTTGAATTTTTTGATCATCTGCACGTATTCAGCCATGGACTGTTCTGACATGTTAGATGATTGAAGGATCACATATCTCATTAATCCGCCATACAATATTCCTGAAACCTTTCGGGACGTCGTAAGGTCAAAAGGCGAACTCCAAAGAATTATGTACTTGTCTCCAAGATCTAGTCCCGCCCATCTATAGCTTCTGCTTGTTGCAGCTTCCGCCCAGCCCATTGTTCTCTTGTCCTTGAAGAAACGCAGGGGCTCCCCTGTGGATCCGCCAGTTGCAAACGGCGTCAGCGTGCTCTTAGGAAAATCATAAGATACCATGTCGCCCAGATTGTCTCTGATTTGCTGTTTCGTTAGCTTTGGCAGTTTTGCCAACTGCTCGACTGTCCTTATTGTTTCAGGCTTCAGGCCCAATTGCTTGAATCGAAAGTTGTAAAAAGGTACGGTATCGTAAGCGTGTTTCAGCAACGCTCTTAGAAGCTTAGCTTGGATCTTTCCGATTTCTTTACGAGGAAGCCACTGGCTTTTTTCCAAAAAGCTGAGAAATCTAAGATGGTTGGTTTGGCGTTTGATATCCATGACAGGAATTATCAGGTTCTGCAATATGGCCTTATACATGTATTTTCTCCAATAACGTGTGTTTTATAACGTGTTTCCATTGATAGTCTCAACGTGCCTCTTTGTAAACTTTTAGGGTTCCGTCGATCATCTTTTCTACCGTGAACTTTTCTTCTACAATCCTCCTGCCAGAATGACCCATTTTCATCCTCAGATCTGGATTTTCAAGTAGTATTCTGATGGACTGTTCAAGGCTTTGGGGATTCCTCGGCTCAACAAGAAAACCGTTCTTTCCATGATTAATCAGAAAAGGTACACCTCCCACATTACTTGCTACAACGGCCTTGCGGCAAGCCATGGCTTCAAGAAGCACCATAGGTAATCCCTCATACAAAGAAGGAAGCACGACTAGGGCACTGTTCTCGTATAGAAATTTTCTGTCTGCCATAGAGCTAACATGCCCCGTGAACACTATATCTGTCATATCCGACGCAAGATTCCTAAAATATTCAATGTCTCCTGACCCAACAATTGCCAACTTCAGATTTGCATAGTCTTGCTTCATTGCTTGGAATGCCTGAATTAGATATTGTATACCCTTAAAGGTCGAAAGTCTTCCCATAAAAAGTAGGTAGCTTTCTTTTTCCAAACCATATTTGCTGAGAATGGTAGAGTTATGATCATTCTCTCTATCAAATGTTTTGAGGTCTATTCCATTTGGTACAACAGAGATCCTTTCCCTGTCAATCAAACAATAGGAACTGATCTCATTTGCCAATGCAGGAGAAGGACAAATGATTTTGTCCACCGAACGTGCCGTCACGATGTCACATATTACGCCTGCGGGATTCTTTAGGATCAAATCGCCGATGTCTCTTGTTGTCTTCAAGCTCTTCAGGTCAGCAAGCCTCGATTCAATCTCTTTGGCTTGTGTGGAGTGAAGTGTACATATGACCGGGAGTCTTGCACTGCGTGTACCCAATCCCCGGAGAAGAATGTGCGGCTCATTGAAATGAACTATGTCAAATTCCAATATCTTATCTAGACGGCGCAATAACCTCATGGCTGGTAGAATGAAGAAAAAAGCGCGCGCGCGTGCGTCAATTCCGAGTCTGTATGTCTGCTGCGCATAATGATTGTGTCCACCTCTAGTTATGACATGCACTTCTACGCCTGACTTTCTAAGTCCATCCACCATAGTTTCAGCATATGTTCCGGCTCCACCTATGATATCTGGTGGATATTCGAAAGATACAAAACAGATTCTCATGTCTTGAAGCCTCAAAGAATCCAGACAGCCAAGAAGCAGGCAAACATTCCTAAAGCACTCTAATGCTTTTTCCAGGAATCTCGCGGGTGTTCCTCTTTCGAATTTTGAAGTAGAGACAACTTTTTCTACAACGCACGCAAGTAGGTCGAACAGAGTCGATGCACGCACGCGACGGAAATGATGCAATTCGTAAACTGCAATAACATGAGAAGACGTTTTTCCTGATCAAAGCGCGCTATACTCAATGAGAATTCCCCCGCGCTTCATGCTATATTCGCGAGATGATTTTCCTCAGTTTTCCACTGCGATCTCTGGCCAGATGCTCCAGAATCTCAAATTCAACTTCCATGTCTTGTCCGAATACCCTTTGTATCTTTTTCCTTGCCTTCTCAAAAAGACAGGTGTCGAAACTCTGCTTCACGACTAGTTGAATCCTTAGCTTGTTTCTTGTTTCCTGAATCACTCTGAACTGCCTTATTTTTTCGAAATCCTCAAAAGGAAACGGAAAGAAAACTGTGGGAGGCACTGCCCTTCCGTCAGTAGTTCGCAGGAAATCATCTTTTCTCCCTCCTACAATCTTCATCAGGGGCAGTCTCACTCCGCACGTGCAATTCTCAACAATAGTGGTACCGATGTCTCCATGTTTGTATCTTATCATTGGCATCTCATAATTGTACAGATTTGTACAAACTATCTCTCCAGTTTTTCCTGGTTCTAGAGTTTCTCCATTTTCGTTGATGAACTCCATGATAACGTTGTCAGCATTAATGTGATAACCCCAATGTCGTTTGCACTCCCACGACATCAAACCGATTTCGGCGCTGCCGTAATAGTCGAACAACTCTGTTTGGAAGGCTGTTGTGATCAATTCTCTGCTTCTTCTGTCCAGAAACTCGGCCAGCGTGAAAACCAAACGTGGCCTCACATTCACGATGTCATCAGAATGCAGATCTGCTATGATAGCAAGGGAGGAAGGGTAGCTTTCGATGATGCCGGGTTTTTCTTCGGCAAGAATTTTTGTCTGTGTTCTTGAGTCGTCGAAGATCGAAACATATTTCCTCCTCATTATTCCGAAACGCCCAACCCAACTCTTATGCGTTAGAAGTTCGGGATGGGCGGTCAGGTCCCTAAAAACAACCCTTTTGTCCCGCAGGTGCATCCCGTTAAGAAAATAAGCGCGAAGCCACATTGTTTGGTCAAAGTCGTCTGTTTCTTTGCCAGCTAGTGTTGTCAGTGAAATCCCTGTAGAACCGCTGGTTCTGTTCTTGACACATTTGTCCACTTCGACGTTTCCTGTGACCATATTTTTCAGAGGTGTGTTTTGAATGTCAGTTTTGGTTGTTAGAGGAACTTTCCCAAGATCGTCAAGCGTTTGAATATCGTCAGGCTTCAGCCCGACCTTTTTCAGCTTTTCATGATAAAACGGCACGTTATTGTAGGCAAATGTCAGCATCTTTCTCAGTTTCAGGATCTGCATCCTTTCCAAATCAGAAGACCCTAGGAACAGGTTTCTTCTTGAACGACAGAGATGGGCAATTGTCCTAAGACTCATTTTTCGTCACCATCATACATAGGGTTTGCTTTTGAAGACGACGGTCTTCCTCATAGGTAACGTAGAGACATACTCATTATTGATATCTCGTTTCATCAATCTTCTTCCAAGTTACTTGTCTGTCTCCGGCCACGCAACGAGCCAATGCAAGCAAGAGTGCAACATTGCTGGTCAGATAAGAGATCAGCATTATCCGAGACTTCCTAAGGAGCAGTACAGGTAGTAGCAGTAACCCTAGAAGGAGAATAGGAAAACTGATTGCAAGAAAAATAAGAGCACCGACTAACAGAACCCCAATGATCGGATTCAGCACATACAGGTAGAGATTCATGAATACTGTCGAGACCGAAATTGGCATTCGTTTTCTCAATCTCAGTTTCAAGCGTGAAGCGTTCAGAACGCCATATATCAGATGTTGAGCTCTTCTAGTTTTGACGGTCATTCGACCACTGAGGGTATAGTGAGCAGCATCGTGGAAGGTTGCGGTCGGAACAAAGAGAGTGCGGTAGCCGTTGGCAACTATGCTAATTACTGTGCCAACATCATCTGACCCGCTCTTGTCCTCAAATTGCTCGAATGCTTTTCGCTTGTAGAGAGAAAGCTCACCCTGAAATATCAATGTTGAGCCAAGCTTTGATTCACCGTAGCGAATTGTTCTATTGAACCCGCTGTATGTATCCTCTGCCATTGTATACGTGCTCCTGCCAATGTTGGTTAACATCTCTCTCCCCGTCACCGCGCCGACCTTGGGATCGGCCATGAAGCTCAGAGCTATCCGCAATGCTTTAGGATCCCAATAAGAATCTGCGTCCGAGGTGGCAATCACTTCACCTTTTGCGTGCTGCAAAGCTAGATTCATTGCTTTTGCTTTTCCTTTTCTCTGTTTTTCCCTCAGAACTAGGATTCCGAAGGGGAATCCATGATTTTTGACGTATCGATCCACGATGTCCGCAGTCCCATCTGATGATGCACTATCAGCGACTATGACTTCGATCTTGTCTCTTGGATACTCCAATTCTTCAAGGTTCTGTAGTCTTCTCGTTATTACCGGAGCCTCGTTGTATGTGGAGATTATTACAGTTGTATAAGGCTCGTATTTGTCATTCAAATGCAAATTCCACGATTTCTTTTGTCCAACGTGCTTCATAGACAAATAATAGAATAATGGCACAAGAAAGTGTAATGAGAAAAGAATTGAAGTCACCAACAGAAGAATGCTCAGCAGAAGCATTTATCACCAATACTCCCAGTGTTTCGCATTCGGAGGACGTCACATCATCCTTTCTCTGAGGACTCCGAAAGTCTCGCGCGCCTGAGATTGTCTTGACACGCCTACCGCGACACCTTTTATGTTTGGCAATCTAGCTACGTAATCTGTCGCTTCCTGAATCTGAAGGTATCCGGCTGCTAGTATACTAATTGCTATGACGGAGGACGTAGGCAACTCCCTCAATGCGTCCTCACACTCATTCCTCGAAGGATTCATCTGAAAACCCACTTTGTTGCACGGAGTCGCGATGACAATTCCGTTCATATCTATGTCCCATCCCTTGAATCTGTTTACCAGATAGGCAAGATTGCATGTGTTGAAACCTGGCGTTATTCCGAGTTCCAGCATAAAATCCACATAGCTCTTAAACAACCAATCAAGCCTCAACGCAAGACCCATGTCCGTTATTATCTCATGAAGCAACATAGACTCTATATTTGCATGTTTGCCAGCCGCAGCTCTTATTCTATCGATCTCGTACATCAGATATGTTTTCATCAAAGAGACTAAATCCATTCCGACTGTACCCTGTAAACCAGTGACCATTGCTTTTAGATTTCCAGATGTAACTATTTGCTTTGCAAGTTTCTTTGCCACTCCTGAAATCCCCCCGACTTGAGTAGCCAACGTCACATACTCATAGGCATAAGGAACAATCGCATAAAGAACTGGGAAATTGACAATATCCTTCTGTTGCACAGCCCTCAGAATCGAAAGAGTTGTGTCACTCACCGAAAACATGAAACCGTTGGCTCCATTTTCCAGTGAAGTCACTATGAGGTTTGCAGCGTTTTCAGGAGAAGATAGGGCAGGGTCTCTCAGTCGAGTTCTTTCTTGAGAAAAATGGCTAATCTTGTGAAAAGGATTGTCTCCAACAAGCAACACTTTCTGACTATTCACTTTTGCCAGCTCTCCTTTCTATATCATCTAGGATCTTGTCAACTTTCCGAGCAGAGTTGAAACTAGGTTCACCAGGCTTATGTTCGCGAATCAGTTTGACAAAATTGGAGTCTTCGCGATAATATTCCGGAAGCCCCAACCAGAAGGTCACGTTGTCATTGAGATCTTGTCTGAACCACTGATTTGTCCCTTCTTTCCCTGTCTGAATGCGCACTTTATCGTCATTAACTTCTATGGTCCCTTTCGAACCGACAATTCTTAGCCCGACTTCTGGCATACGATAGTTTTCCTCGCACCATGAAAAAGCAAATTCTCCTTTGAGACCATGACTGTTCTCTACTCTGAAATTGACCACGTCTTCAGAATCGCTTGTTACTATTGACTTCGACTCTGCAGTAACGACGTCCATCTCGCCAAAGTACCATAAAGCCAAATCCACTGCGTGACAGCCTAGATCCCTGAGTACGCCTCCTCGAGATGTCGGACCAGTTGTTTGTTTGACGCCAAGGAAATCTGAAGAATACGCGTATGCTTTGAAGGCGCGCACTTCTCCTATAGCTTCTTGTGACAGCAAGTCTTTAGCTTTTTTGAAGGTGACGTAGTATCTTCTCAAATAGCCGACCATGTTAGTTCCTTGAGTGGCATCTGCAAGCTCGCAGAGTTTCTGGGCCTGAAGAGAGTTTGAAGCAAGAGTTTTCTCAACAAACATGCTATGTGCTATGTTGTTTTCAAAAAGAGTTTTCGTCACAACGAAATGAGAAGGAATAGGCGTGGTAACGTAGACGGCATCCAAGTTTAAACCTGACAACTTATTTAGGTCGTCCACGACGAGGGTTTGACCAAGAATCCTCTTCAACAGTCTCCGCACGAAGAAGCTTTTTTCACAGACAGCTACGAGGTCGACGTCAGGCAACACCCTCAGGACACACGAATGGAGAATTCCCATTTTGCCCATTCCTACCACCGCGGTCTTGAGTCTTCCTTCATCCATAACGGTCGCCCAGATTTCTGCCAGTTACTCCATAAAGTCGTATGATCGATTCGTGTGAAATTTGAGAAGGTCTGCGAGAGTCGCCTATCTGCCCAACAAGTATCATACTAGTTCAGAAGATTTGCTCTCACTACGGTTTTCATGATTTTTAGGCCGTCATTGAAGGGATTGAGGTGTGAGTGCCCATTTTTTCGCTTGCTAACATTGAGGGAGACTTCCCTGACGACATTTCCGTTCTTCAAAGCCTTGAGCAACAATTCAGTCTCCACTTCATATCCGTCTGAGGTGATCTCCACATGTTTCAGAAAGCTTCTCCTAATCGCTCTGAACCCGCATTGGCTATCAGTGACTCGTCTTCCCGTCATTAAGAAAATTGAAAGATTGATTATTCCGTTCCCAAATAGGTTAAGCGTCTTAGTCGACTTTTTTCCTTCATCGCTGGCAAACCGCGTTCCCAAACTCAAAGTTGCCCCTTCCAACATGGGCTGTATCAGTTTCGGAATCTCCTCAGGATCGTGGGACCCATCTGCATCCATTGTGATAACAATCTCTCCTTGCGCGCGAGCCACGCCTTTGCGGAGTGCAGCTCCCTTTCCCTGGTTTGTTTCATTCCACAATACGATTGCTTTGTGCCTGTAGGCCAGCTCTCTAGTCCGATCTTTGGATCCATCATCGACAACTATTATCTCATACGGCAGAGCGCTCGACTCAACAGCTTTGCAGGTTCTTGCCAGTAGGTCAGAAATATTCTTTTCTTCATTATACGCAGGAATAACGACAGAAACTACTGGTTTGCATGTATTCCCTGTAATCAAACTGGCCTTCTCCCTTCATCCTTACCATTCGTGCGCGCTAAACACAGATTCTTTTTCATCCGTATCTGAGTAAAACCTGAATTTAAACCCCGTTGTAACATTAATATAGAAGGTTTTACCACCAAAAGTGGAAATATAGTGAAACCTGGAAACTGCTTTTGTCTGAGAATGGAGCACGGGCTCAAGAAACGTTGTGAACAAAATGCTCCAGCCCTTCTTCTAGCTTGACGCGCGCTTTAAACCCCAGAAGCCTCTCAGCCTTTCTAGGATCTCCATAATTGTGTATGATCTCTCCCTTTCTGAATGCAGTGTATGAAACCTGAAGCTTTTTTCCCAGCACTTGACTGATGATATCTGCCAAACTGTTTATGCTCAGGGAAACGCCTGTGCACACGTTGAAGATGTCAGTCTCTGAAGACTTGTGTTCCAAGGCCAAAACCATTGCGGTCACTACATCTCCTACGTTGATGAAATCCCGGGTTTGACTCCCATCGCCATAAACCGTCAACGCTTCTCCGCGAAGCCCACTGCGCACAAACCTCGTAATAACACCAGCATACGCGTTAGCGCCCTGCCCAGGTCCATACACGTTAAAGAACCTCAGAATCACACTGCTCAGACCGTAACAGTCACAGAACGTTCTACAATAGTATTCACATGAAACCTTCGAAGCCGCATAGGGCGACACAGGCCGCAAATCATACTCTTCCCGCAAAGGCAAAGGATTACCATCACCATAAACCCCCGCTGAAGAAGCAAACACAAACCTACCAACGCCCTTCTGCACACACGCATCCAAAACATTCAACGTACCATTCACGTTAACATCATTAGTAAACAACGGCCTCCTCACAGACTCAGCAGGATCAACAAACCCAGCCAAATGAACAACCCCATCAACCCCCTCCAAAACCTCATCCACAACCTTCCTGTCCCTAACATCCCCCTTAACTATCCTTAAACCATCCGAACCCACAAACCCACCAAGACTATCCATCTTCCCAGAACTAAAATCATCCAGAACAACCACAGACCAACCCCTGCCAACAAGCTCCCTCACCAAATGAGAACCGATAAAACCAGCTCCCCCAGTCACCAAAACACGCAAAAACCATTCACCACCCAAACTAAAGCTAAACTGCCGACGTCATATTCAACCACCGCGTCACAAACCTATCATGAAAAACAAAGCCATTGCTCGTCGTGTTGTAAAGCCACAACTCCGCAATCAGCTGATAGAAATACCCGTTGTTCACGTTATCCCACGCTGCACTTTTATCCACGTTCACCACAGCATCATTAATCCGTATCATGCCCACTGAAGACACGTTCTCCCCGAACACGACATCAGCAAACGAAAAGTTCAAAGCCCCTTCCCACGTTTGCCCATCTGCCAAGAACACTTCATAACTGTACAGCACAGGCAACGAGCTTGCAACGCCCGAAGTAGCGTTTGGCAAGGCTTCCGTGCTATTTCGCAGCTTCAGCACAACCTCATAGTACGCGGCACTGCCCAAATGGTTGCCAACACCCAAGTACACCAGATAATCGTTGCCCACAGAAACGTTGAACGGATACGCCTCCGCCATGTGCCCAGGCCCCAGAACGTACAATTCTGAAAACCTTTCACCCCCAGGCAAACGCACAACCATCACGGCCGAAGGCACACTGAACCCAACAACACCCATCAAACCCACAGCCACGAACACGTACCGATACTCCGTCAAAGACCACATCAACCCGCCACCTCCGGCCTACTCTTCAAAAACCTTTCACCATAAAACCGCCTAAACAAACGCCAAACCAACAACAACACCCCAACAAACACAACAGAGCCAACGGCACTGAACGACACCGTCACCCACCAACCCCCAGCATGAGCCACAGCATCCGCCTTCAACAATCCCGCATCACCCAAAACACCATCAGCCAAACCAACACAATCACCCGCCCTCTCAACCGCCAACGTATAATTGCCGTCCTGAAATGCCACCACAGCAGAAGAAAGCAAACCACCCGCCACGTTCAACCGCACCAACAAACCCGACACGTTCGCCCCAGCACCCTCCGCCCCAACCACGGCAACAAACGCCCCACGCAACGCAGCATCCGCCTCACCAACCCGCACCACCGCCTCATCACGACCAGAACCCCAAACAACAAAACCCTGCCCAACAAACACCATCAAAACCAGCAAACCCAAAAAACAAAACACCAAAAACCTAACACAACCCCGCAACAGCCAAACCTCCCACCAACAAACCACACCAGCTACCAACAATAAGTATATACACGTACCGCTAGCACACTCGAACACAATCTAACCACGGCCAAAAAAAAATTTTTTAGAGTTGTCAATTGACAGACCAGTCACCACACTCGATATGCAACATGCAAATTTGACCACTCAGTAGAAAAAAAATTTGACCAGTCAATTGAGACCTCAGTCCCCAAACCCAAAGGAACTAGCACTCTCCACATCCAAAACCAACGCCAAACGCCCGACCCGCACCAACAACCAAACAAGCAACATCCAGAACAGCAACAGCATTAACCAGAAGCCGCAAGCTTACTCTTCCTACAGTTTCTGCCACCAGTCTTTCGACGCGGCCCACACAACCTTTCAAGCTCCAACTCCTCAGACCGCAAAGCCGCCAAATCAGCCTCCACACGCGAAGCCCGCCCACTAAACCGTTGATACCGGTCCAAAAACTCCATCCCCTTCGCCGTCACCACAAACTCCTCCCCGACCAACCGCAA